>JGI20171J29575_12612569_pt1 | contig 19707 bp, 16 predicted proteins | sample TergutNc150P4_FD_29575 | JGI IMG/M metagenome (IMG submission 29575)
CTAGCGACGAGACTGGCGACGAATCTGGCGACGAGACTGGCGACGAGACTGGCGACGAGACTGGTGACGAATCTGGTGACGAGACTGGTGACGAGACTGGTGACGAGACTGGTGACGAGACTGGTGACGAGACTGGTGACGAGACTGGTGACGAGGGCACGGTTCCCGAGCTGCCAATTAACCTTGATGACGATGTTGACTTTGAAGGCGACTTTGCTGAGCTGGACAACGGGTTCTATTTCTATCAAAATATGCGCTGGTACGTCTTTGGCGGTGTGTACTATAATGTTGATGGAGATGGTGCTGAGGGAAACCCGTTCACGTATACAATGTATGAAGGCGATGATGATGAGGTTGGGGTTGTTTATATATGGGACGGGAAGCTCGCCAAATGGGTTGAAGTGAAGTAGTAGAAGCATAAGCGGATTGCCGCAGTGAATCCCGAAAAGCCGTCCCCCATAAAGGGACGGTTTTTGTAAATACTAATAAATTGTTAAAAAACGGCGGTTTTTGTAATACTTTAATAATATTTAAATACTTGACAAAGATGTGAATAAATGGTAAACTTTTTACATGAACCAGAGAGCATTCTGGGGGAGAAAGGAAGGAAAAATTATGAAGAAGCTAGGGAGTTTGGTACTTGTACTGGTCATGGTTTTGACCGCTGTCTCCGCCTTGGCGGGGGATTATCCGGGCGTGGATGCGCAACTGGGTGATATTGGTGGCAAGGTTTCCGAGTGGATTGCGAGCCACAACGCGCGCGGTGTGCCCGACGGCACGGATATGAGCGTGCACAACTGGCAGAAGAAGCCGGCGGATGGTGTATCGGGGACGTCATTTCTTAACCGTAGCGTGCAACAAGTAGACAGTTTGGGAAACGCGTTTGATGAATGGTATACAGTGGCTGTTTGGCAGAAGTATGCTCGTTATGACGAGACGGCTGGAAAGTGGATTATCCGTCTTCAGGATGCGGCCGGCGTAGTCACGTCTTATACGTGGGAGGACTTTAGAGATTTGATGAAAGACACATTGAAGCAGGTGTCTCCTGTAGTAGTAGTGGGCCTCAATTAGATAGTATTGGTCATTTGTCGCTATTGAAAAAACCGTCTCTCCTACGGAGAGGCGGTTTTTTGTACTTAATAACGACCGAGACAACAGCATGTACTTTTGCATAAATGGTTGGACGCTTGGGTGTCCGTAAAAATGATGAAAGCCGCTCGTGACCCTATCTTCCCCGCTCAACGCCTGTTCCATAGGTACATGTTGTTGCCCTGAAAACGGCCTGGGTGCAAGACATCCCCGCGATTTTGTGCTATAATAAATAATAGCAAAAAATGACTTTTACTACGCCAAACTCGCGCGGGGATGCATGATGAGCCGCCTCGCGCGGTGGCAAGGAGGAAACCAGCCATGGTCAATGAGCAAACGTGCCTCACAAAACCCAAATCCAACCGTAGATGGCTCTATCTGGCGCTTTCTTTCGCGCTTCCCTTTGTGATTCAGGCCGTCGTGTTCGCGCTGCACAAGGTGCGCCCCTTTGGCGACAAACAGATTCTGATCATAGACTATTGGCACCAGTATCATCCCTTTTTGAGCGATTTCTGGCACAAGCTGCGGGAGGGCGAATCCCTGCTATGGTCGTGGACCTCCGGTACGGGGACGAACTATTGGGCCCTGATCGCGTACTATTTGGCCAGTCCTCTGAACCTGCTCATCGCGCTGTTTCCGCTTGCCTGGCTGCAAGAGGTGATGCTGGTCATCGTTCTGGCGAGAATCGGCTGCGCCGGCCTTTTTTTTGCCCTATACCTGCGGCGCGCCTTTGAGCGCCTTGATCTGTCAACGGTGGCCTTCTCCGTGTTTTACGCCCTGTGCGCTTATGTCCTTGGCTATTATTGGAACATCATGTGGCTGGATACCTTCGCGCTGCTGCCGCTTACCCTGCTGGGGGTACAGGCGTTGGTGCGCGAGGGGCGCTGGCGGCTGTACGTCGTATCGCTTGCCCTGTCCGTGTGGTGCAACTACTATATTGGCTTGTTTACCTGTTTCTTTGTCGCGATCATGTTTCTGGTCTACTGTTTTGTGGGCAAGGTGGGCTGGCGGGCGTTCATGCGCAAGCTGGCGATGATTGTGGGTTGCTCCATTCTTGCGCTTGGGCTTACCGCCGTGCTCACGGCGCCCGCCTTTTTCGCGCTGCAAAAATCCTATAGCGCCATCATTAAATTCCCCGCCAAGCTTAAATTTTTCGTAAGCTTTGGCGATATTTTGGGCAACTTGATTGCGTTTTCCCCGCCCACTAAACTCAAAGGCTTGCCAAATCTGTACTGTGGCATGATCAGCGTGCTGCTTGCCATTATGTTCGCCACCTCTCGGAAGGTTGCCAGACGGGAGAAGCTCACGTATCTGGGGGTGGTGCTCTTTCTGCTGGTCAGCTGCAACCTGAATGTCCTCAACTACATTTGGCATGGATTCCACGTTCCCAATTCGATTCCCTATCGCTTCGCTTTCCTGATCTCCTTTATGCTACTCGTCATGGCCTATCGGGTCTATCCGCTCCTGGAGGAAATGAACCGGTTGGACCTGCACGCGATGGGCATTGGCGCTGTGCTCCTCCTGCACGTGGCGCTTGCGGGTCCCCAGGAAAACAGCTATGTCTATGGAAACTTCGCTCTGTGCGCCGCCTATCTGCTGCTGCTGATTGTGTACAAGCGCTATAAACATCGCTGGCGCCATATCAACCGGCGGACACTTGGCTATGCGCTGATGGCGGTCATGCTGGCGGAGTGTTCGATCACCACCTATATCGCCTATGATGTCAGGCCGGGGACGAGCAGGACCGGGTACCCCAATCAATACGGCCGGGCGCAAGAGCTTTTGGGCATGCGCGAGGGTGAGAACGCGGATTTTTATAGAACGGAGTTTACGGCCAGGTCAACCGGCAACACGCCTGCCATCTACGGGTTCGACGGCGTCACCTTCTTCTGCTCCACCGTCAACGTAAACACCGTCAATTTTACGCAGGCGCTGGGTCTGTCCAGCAGAGGCTCGTCCAACCGGATTTATTACTTTGAGACTTCCCCTGTGGCCAATGCCTTCCTGAACATTAGATACCTCCTATGCTTGAACGGAAACAGCGCGGATGGCGGCGCTTACTGGGAGGAGGTAGGCAAGGTCTCCTCGTCGCTTTTGCTTGAAAATAACCACTACCTGCCCTTGGGCTTTATGGTCAATGAGGAAGTGGCTGATTATAAGGGCAACGCGAACAATCCTTTCGCGTCCCAGCAGAATTTGTTTCAGCGGGCTACCGGATTGGCGGGGGATTTATTCACCCTGCTTGCGCCAACGGACAGCGAGCATGCAAACTATACGCTTACCGACCGCGCGCCGGGCGAGTACAGGTACGAGTCTGAAGGGGCGGAGAGCGGCACCTTGACGTGGCGCTACGAAGCACCCATGGACGGCCCGCTTTACGCTTATATTAAAATAGACAATATAAATAAAATGAAAGTAACCGTGGATGGCAAAACATTGCGCACCATCGAATATGACGGGAGACCGTTTGTCGCCTGCATAGGCAATTTTGCCAAAGGGGAGCTGGTTTCCCTTGAGGTCAATTGCACGGCCAAAAAAGGTAACGCGGTGCTGTATGTGGGTTCTTTGGACGCGGACCTTTTTGATCAAGGCTACGCGCTGCTCAAGGACGAGCCGCTGCGCTTGACCGCGTTTGAGGGAACCCATGTGGCTGGCGATGTGACAGCGCTGAAGGGCGGTCTCCTCTACACCTCCATTCCCTACGAAAAGGGCTGGACAGCCACCGTGGATGGCGTAGAAAGCGAAATCCTGGCGGTGGGTGGCTCCATGGCCGCACTGCGAATCAGCGAGGGGACCCATCGCGTGGAATTCCATTATCAGCCGGAGGGCTTGATCATGGGCGCAGGCGTCAGCCTGGTCTCGTTGGCCGCGTTCGTGGCGCTTTTGGTGCTGGAGCGCCATCGGAATCGGAAGAAGGCAAGGGGATTGAGAGGGAAGGAACGGTAGGCGGATATCTTCCGCTTACCGTTCCCTGGATGTCACTCCTGATTATTTTTCGCGGGCTTGCGTCCGTTTCTCGCTCTGCCGTCGGGCGGTTTTGGCGTATCTTTGAGTATAAGCCAGCTTTGCTTCATAAATACAAATTTCATTAAACATTGTCGCCTGCCACCTTCACATAAAATTTCCGATTTCTCGGCGGGTCAAATTCGCAGAAATAGATTCCCTGCCACGTTCCAAGCAGCAGCTGCCCGCTTTCGATGATCACCGTCACGCTTGAACCTACTGCCGATGCTTTTAGGTGCGCCGCGCTGTTACCCTCTGCGTGGCGAAACCGCGGCCGGTTGGGGTATGCTTCCCGCAAGCCCAGCAGCATATCCCGCACCACGTCCGGGTCGGCATTCTCGTTGATGGTGATACCCGCCGTAGTGTGCGGGCAGAAGACGACGGCGTTGCCGCTGATGGCACCGCTTTAGGCGACGGCTTCACGGACTTGCTGTGTGATGTTATAGAAATCCTCCCGCTGGGCGAAGAGTTTGTATTCCAAAAGCATGGTTAATCCTCCGAGTTTTTTGTGTGTATCGCGGTGTAAATCAACGTACCGCCGATTCGTTCCGACTTCATCAGATCAATAGCGGTTACCGTTTCGCCGAAGGGCTCAATTTTCCATGGCGCGGCTTCCGTCATAACCTCCCGTCCAAGTGTAACGTGAGGGCTGTATTTGCGCCTATCCATTTCAAAACCATAAAGCGCGAGTTTGTATGCAATCTCACGCTGTAAAAGCATTAGCGGTTTGGATCCATGCAATCCCGCATACCAGAGTGTGCCGCGCGAAAATGTGCCGATCCTGTCTATTGCCGCCTCGAAAGGGCTAAACGTGACCGTTTCGAGGATTGTTTCTATCTTATCGACTTTCTTTGGGCTAACTTCACCGATGAATGCCAGCGTCAAATGCAGATTCTCCGGCAAACTGAAATTGCCGCTCTTCGAGCGAGAACGCAGTTCGTCCCGCAAGTCAAGTAGACGGGAACGAGTGTTGTCATTGAAATGGATGGCGACAAAAAGGCGCATGGTTACCTCCGTTGATTTCCGAAAGGAAGCGTCAATGTTCTGTCTCAATCGTTGCGAGAAATATATGCAGAACGCCAAGTTGATTTTGCCGCCATTTTGTCAAAATGCATTCCCTATTACCCTGCCTTCCTTGTATGCCAACAATTCTGTCAAATTCGCCGCGAGCGGATAGACATAACCATCTTTATCTGGTTAAGATTCGACATGCATTCCAAGATTACTGCATGTGCATTGCTCCGCCTGAAATAAAATATTCGCGTTCTCTCCACCTCCCCTCCCATGGAAGGAAACGCTCTCGCTGCCCCTTCAAGCGTGATATCACTTTGGTCAATATATTGACTTTTTTACGAGCCTGTGATACAATGTTGCAAAGGCAATATATTGTCTTTGCATAAAGGAGAATAAACTGATGGAATATACCCGCGAGATGTTTCTTTGGCAGCAGACCTACGCAACATTGTTTTCTGTTTCAAACAAGTTACAGATTAAAGGCGATAAAATCTTAGCATCTCTGACCATGCGGCAGTTAATGACGATGATTGCGATTATTCACCTGCCAAAAGGCGAAGCGTCATTGAACGGAATTGCGAAAAAGATGGGAACATCAAAACAAAATACCAAACAGCTTGTGGACGCTTTGGAGAAAAAAGGATTTGTTAAAGTCATTCCGTCCGAAAAAGACAAACGCGCTTACAACATTGTTGTGAACGAGGAAAAGCAAAATGATTTTGTTGAATGTTATATGCGCGGTATGAATTTCTTGGTAGAAATATTCAAGGGCTTTACAGAACCCGAGCTGGAAGCCTTTTGGGATATGCTGAAAAGGCTTTATTGCTTTGACGGCGAAACGCAGGACGGATTTGAGAATCCGGCTGACTTTTATTAAGGGGGAAATTCTTATGAACAAAAAGACTGTATGGCAATTCACGGCGCTGGCATTTGCCATAGCGTTTATATCATGGGGGGTATGTATTCTTTTCGGGCAATTCGGTATCACTACTGAGAAGCATTATTGGCTGTATATTCCTTATCTGCTCGGCGGGTTTGCGCCCACAATCGCCTCATATATAGCGTTAATGAGAAACGGCGAAATTACAGGCTTCAAGGAATGGATAATGAATATCTTTACTATCAAAAAGCCCATTCGCTTTTATCTGTTTGTCATTGTGTTGAACGCCGCGTATTTTGTACCGCAAATGATAATTTGCGGTACAAAAGAAAGGAACCCTCTCTTTTTTCTGATTGCGTTAACACCCCTCATGCTATTCGGGGGTGGACTTGAAGAAGCAGGATGGCGGTATATATTGCAGCCTGAACTGGACAAAAAATGCGGATATTTTCTTTCCTCTGTTGCGGTTTCGGCTATATGGTCGATATGGCATTATCCTTTGTTCCTAATGCAAGGGACAAGCCAGTACGGGACGGGTTTTTTGGTGTTTTCGATTAACATTATCGGATTAACATTCGCTCTTGGAGCAATCCGCAAAATAACAGGCAGTGTGTTTTTATGCGTTCTTTTTCATTGCATACATAACGCCGGTTCGGTCGCGTTCAATATACCAGATACGCTGTTTGGAAACGTTGTTACGACGGCGTTGCTGACTGCTATATCGTTGGCAGCGGTTTTGGTTTTTGAAAAAAACAGAGCAAATACGGACGCGGGAAACACTCAGATTGACAGCATGGAAGCAGCCGAACTCGGCGGCATAAAGCAGTGGATTTCTTTACGGTCGGCAAACACTTCAAACCCGATTCTGCTATTCTTGCACGGAGGCCCCGGCACGGCGCAGATTGCGTTTTCACGCAAACTGCAAGCCGGATTGGAAAAGGATTTCATTGTTATCAACTGGGATCAGCGTGGGGCGGGCAGGTCGTATTCCTCTAAACTTGACCCCAAAACGATGCGAATAGAGCAATTTGTTTCAGACGCCGAGGAACTTGCGGAATCTTTGCTGCGGCGGTTTAAGCAGGACAAGCTCATCCTTGTCGGACATTCTTGGGGCAGTATCATCGGCGCCCGCCTTGCCGCCAAGCGCCCGGATTTGCTGTGGGCGTATGTCGGTATCGGGCAGGTTGCCGATATGGAGCGGGGCGAAATGCTGTCCTATCAATTCACGGTAAGCGAGGCAAAACGCACCGGCAATCATAAAGCCGTTCAGGAGTTGGAGCGAATCGGGAAACCTCCATACGCAAAACTGAAAGATGGGGGTATACAGCGCAAATGGCTTGATAAGTTCGGCGGTCAGGTGGCAGGCGGCGCGATACTCGGTTTGATTTTCAAGAGTATTACCGTGCGTGACCTTGGCCTGTTTGGGTTAGTAAGATTTATCCAAGGCACGGCATTTTCCCTTAAAAATCTGGAAGAACAGCAAAACAGGGTGAACCTTTTTATTGATGTTCCTGAAATCAATGTCCCCGTGTTCTTTTGCTGCGGCCGCCGGGATTATACCGTCCCCTTTGAACTGGCGGCAGAGTATTTGGATAAACTGCGCGCCCCGCAAAAGGAACTCGTTTGGTTTGAACATTCCGCCCACGCTCCAAATTTTGAGGAACCGGACGTCTTCCGGGAGTTTTGTGTGACAAAGTTAAAAGATTGCATCGTATAAGCCGTTGCGCCAACAAATTGTCATTCGACGATAAGGGCGAACTGCTGATAACGATAATGTCCTCGCTGGCACAGGAGGAGTATTTTTAAGGAGGGCAAACCGTGCTGTCCATGTACGGCGTCGGTGAGATTTCTGGAACTCAACTCATGGCGGAACTTGGTAATGTGCGGCGTTTCCATAATCACGGAGCTACCATCGCTTTTTCGGGAGTTGATGTAGAGGTTAACGAGTCCGGCTCTTATCAGCGAGAAAGTAATCCCGCCTTCAAGCGCGGCTCTCCACATTTGCGAAAAACGCTGTTTCAGATTGTAGAAGTATTACAGTAATACGGTTGCGCCCACAACGACTTGCAAAAAATTGTCGGGGTACTTATTATAAATCTCAGCCTGCGCTAAAAATCCCGTGCAGTGTAATGGTGCGATGCAACCAATGTTATATTCTTCAAAAGCCGTCACAGTTTTTTCAATCTCGTCCTTGTTAGAAAAAGCAAGATGGAAACCTCCTATAACAGCATAAACTTCATTTATTCCACTGATTTGTCGAGCATAATTAATGGTGTTGATTATTCCGGCATGGGCGCATCCCGATATTATCACTAAGCCCTTGCCTTCCACATTTAGTACAAAGGCTTGATCATCGTTAATTACATCATCAACTAATTCGTCGTTATCTCTATACATTGTTTTATATACAGACCCGCTTTGGGTTTCAAAGGATAGACGAGGGATAAAACCCGTAAGCCATCCTCCGGGAATGATTTTGTGTGGAGTTTCGGTAGATATGATTTGGGCACCCAACGCTTCCCACTCTTTTTTATTTGGGACAGGAAGAGGGCCAAATGTGCTACCATCCTTATAAATCCGCCACCTCTCTTTAAATGCAACTGGGTGAGCAAAAATCGAGAATTTGTCACATGAATCGCAAGTGGCAAAAGCTGCTTTTGTGTTATTTCCGCGATTTTCCGGCTCAAGCGGAGGAATTATATCCCTTAAAATCCTCGACATTGAACCAGCATGATCAGAATGTCCGTGGCTCAACGCAACAAGAGCGATAGAAGTTGGGTCAATGCCCATTCTCCTCATATTTTCTTGAAGAGTTTCTGAATTCGTTCCGGTGTCAAGAAGAATTTTCTGATTGCCATTAACTTCAATTAACAGCGAAAACCCCTGCTCCGCTAAAAGCAGCTTTTTGTTAAAATACCTTACTCTATCGGTTGATTGCAACAGCAAATCAATCCGATTGTCAACGAGAACGGTGACCTCGACGTTTTTGACGGAACCGAATTCGGGTTGAGGTGTTGTAAGCATTGTTTTTTCCTCCTAATTATTAATCTTTCCACCACATTCCGCTGAATGCGTTGGCTAAGTTGATATTTCTAAATCCGGACAAGAGCATAGTGATTCGATCAAACCCTATTGCAAACCCACCATTTGAAACGTCCTTATCCAGTAGACTGAGATAAAATTCATATCTGGATTTCTCCACTCCAAACAAGTCCATCATTTCCTCTTGAATCGACCTATCTGTAATTCTTAAATCCCCACTGCACATTTCAATGCCATTTAACACCAAGTCGAATGATTCTGTAGTGGTTTCTCTTAAATCCTCGTATGAGCCGCCACAAACAACTTGACTTGGTTTTGCGAAAATATGGTGTGATGGAATGAACAATTTGCCGTCCATGTTTATATCAGCCGAGGTGACCTTTATTCTTTCGAAGTCACCTATGTTCTCTACCAAGGGAAGCCTTTTTATCCATATAAACGCAAAATCATTTTCAGACTTTCTGAGATCGGGCTTGTCAGTACCATATAACTTTTTACACTCTAACCCGCTAACTACAGGAAAAGGATAATTACACTCAATTTCAAGGCGATTACAAATTGACAAAATCATATCCTCAACTTGCTTCATAAGTACATCAATAGAATCTATGTGCATTTCGACATCTATTTGCATAAATTCGTATGCGTGATGGTTGCTCACATTAACTTCGGGGTCTTTCCTAAAGCAATGAGCAAACTGAAAATACTTTTTGTATCCAGCCAACATCAATAATTGTTTGTAAATTTGTGGAGACTGCGGAAGCGAATACTGTGGAGTAACCCCATCAGGAACAACCTCAAAATATTGCTTGGTGTATTCTTCAATGACTGGACTCAGAACAGGCGTGTCAATCTCAAGAAACCCTTGACTCACCAGATAATCACGAGTGGCTTGTTTTACACGATGTCGTACATTTAAGCATTTTCTCACTTCATTGCTTTGCAGATGCTCCATAATTTTAGCCATTGACGGCACCTCCCTTATTTAATCTTTCTTCTAACAAGTTGATCTCATGGTCTTTGTATTTAAAACCCGTGATATTACGCAATGCTTGAATTTGCGAAAGAATTTTCACTGCATTTTCTTTATCGTTCAAATTCAAATAAAGATGCAAAAACTCAACAAGAATTGAAAATTCATGTAATCGCATATGCCCTTGCTGTGCTAATATAATAGCTTCTTGCAAATCATTTAAGGCGGGAGAATAATTTTCTACGGTTCTGTAATAGCGAGATCGAACTATTAATCCAAACGGAAGATACTCTTGCCGCCCAGCAGATTTTAGTTCTGAAAGTGCCGAATTAACCTGATCAAACAGCGCGCTTTTATCAATATTATGACCACACAAAGCGAGGAGCAAGTCAATTCGTGCTATCGTTAGCTTTCCTAAAGCTATGTGGAGAACGCTTTGCCAGTAATCATTTTGTTTTGAAGCGAGAATAGCTTTATCCTTCAAAGGAATTATTTTTTCCGCAACTTCTGGTTGATCTGTCTCTAAAATAAAAATTTCTGTTTCATAAGGAGCCAAGAGAAAATCAAAATGCTTAAATGCGAGGACACCATAAAACCGTGGTGCCGTTGAGTCGTATTTTGCTTGCATAACCTCAGCTTCGCTGTAAAGCACGTCGGCTTCTGATACTTGTCCGAATTTTGATATAACCTCAGCCGTCTTTGCCTTTAGAATCCAATTGTGTTTCCAAATTTCTTGTGTGTTTTTGACATATTCGGCACCCTTCTTCGCAAAAAGGAGTGCTTGTTCTTCATTGCCTAAAATCATATATACTTCTGCCAAATTACTACAGTACATTGTTGCAGAACGATAATCATCTAAACCTACAGAAAGTTCTATAGCTTCGCGTAATGGATCAACCGCTTCATCAAATATTCCAAATGATCGAATAGCAAAGCTGGCCTCAGCCAAAATATCTATTTTTGTCTTGGCATTCAGCGAACTCGAAGGTTTATCCCAAATATGATCAAAGAACCCAGCAACAGCTTCCAGTTTGGTGCTATAACCTCCAAGGATTCTTGCATCATGCACAAATTCACCTTGCTTGATTCGCTTTTCGTATATGTCAGAATAAACTTCTTGTTGAAGTGAAGCTTTGCATCCATACGATACAGCTTGAAACAAAATGTCAAGTTGCGAACTAAACTGTGACACTGTTGAACTTAGAGAAAGCCAATATAAATACAAATTGTAATTCCCGACTTTCCATGCTTCGGGGTACTCGATACGAAGTTTGTGAGCAAAATATTCTCTAATCAGGGGGTGAGCATCTAATTCAATTGAACTACCATTTTCTACAATATTTACAAGTTGCATTTGTGACAAACGTCGTATTATCGCATTCCACTCTATAGCAGAAAGAGAATATAATTTGTCAGTCAAGTTTTTGATGGACTTTTGCTTTAAAACGGCAATTTCACCAGTAGTAGCTGGTCTGTCAAATAAGCCGAGCAAATGTAATATTTGCAACTCGGCACTATCACCAAACCACTTTTCATATGAAATCAGAATTTCCCCAGCCTGATTTCCTGACACAGAATCTTCCTCAAGAAGTTCCTCATGTATGTAACTTCCAATTGAACCATTAAGCGCATCCAATATGTAATGCCCAACAAGATTAATGGATAATGCGTGTCCATTGTATTTATTAGCTATTTGGGTTAGTTTATCGCGTGTCCCTTTCACGCCAATTTCCATAAGCAACTTCTCACTATCTAAGGCGGGGAGTCCTTTCAGAGTTAACGTTTCACACGTTCCACCATCATAAGAGTCTAAATCGCTAATTTTTAATCGGGTTGTTATTATGCACAACCCAGGATTGTAATCAGCCAACATCCTAATCAAAACACTGATGGCAGGATCACGCAATCTCCCGTTTTCGCTAAAACGATTGGAATAATATTGCAGAGGTTCTAACCCATCTAAAAACAGAAGCGTTTTGCTACTTTGTACTAATTTTGCCAGCCGTTCCCCTTTTTGCCAAGAAGAACCGATTTCGGGCTCTGTATCCCCAAACCAACGCAACGCCGCATCAATAAAAGCTTCGGAGGAAACTGGCCTATCGATCATGTTCCCTTGGCTGTGAAATGACCAATCAAACACGCGATCTATACCCATCCATCCACATGAAGCCAAATGGGAACGCCAATAGCTAATCAGGGCAGATTTCCCCTCGCCACCCCATGCAACAATGCTTGCTACATTAGTCTTTGGATTACCTAAGAAACCATCAAGTAGAGATATCTCTGTTGATCTCCCAACGAAATATTGTCCACTCCACGGCAACCTTGAGGGTGAGATATTGGGATAATAAGATTGTCTAAACGTGCGATTTGCTATATCTTCCGAACTTCTTTTTGTCAAAAAGACAGGGACTAAACTATTGGGCGAGTAAAACCATTTAATTGCATTACACGCCACTTTATATGCGGTTTCATATTCATAATTCGCATAGATTGCATCGTAAAACGCCACAGAAAACTCAATAGCGATTTTGTCGTCAATGGCCTCATTCATACCAATCACATATTTTATGTGATTGGATATTGTTGAAGCTTGGACTTCAGAATAACAAGCATTTAATACAACGCATTCAAGATGGTCTTTAAACAATTGGAAAAAACCTGCTAAAACATCAGCAGAAACAAAAGTTGCATCCCCAGCATCATTTTCAAAAACGATTCCATCATGCCCCGCACCATGTCCGCAAAAATGGACTATGTGCGGTTTGTAATCCAACATTTTTCTTCGGATGTCCTTAATGCGAGTAGCTGGGCTATATGCAATCTGAAAATCATCGCGATTTCGAGACCGTTCTAAACCATCACAGATTTCACGCACTTCTTCCGACAATCTTAAATGAGCAGTATTTCGGGGATTAGCAGAAAGGACTAATATCCTTTTGGGTAACTTGGGTGCGTTAGGATTGGCAGATAGATTGCTTTGTGTAATGTTTGCATTATTGGGAGAAATAATGATTTGTGCATTACCTCCGTGTACATTTATGCTGGGGACAGCGGTACAAGAAACGCCCAAATCAGAAGATGAATTAGGCAATGCATTATTTGCTTCTTTTTCAAGAAAAATATCTTTGCTCATTGCCCTCTCCTCCTCTACTTATTTTGCGTTTATTTTATAAAAGGGTTTGTACAAATTGGATAAGCGTTGCTACGGCAGCTGCAAATTCAGCGGTACCCTTAATAGCCTTAAGTGCGACTACTGCATTTCGCAAAAAGGATTTTTTCGGGGCAGAACTGCTTACCTCGGACTCAATAATGGAAAGGCTGTCACTTAGAGATTCTGCCTCATCTTCGCTAAGATTAGATGGCGTGGCTTTTTTTACCGCCTCAATAAGCGATAATATCTCATTGACGTTTAGACCCGAATTATAGTTATTTTGATTTATTGTGCTGTTCTGAACATCTGGATTGATCTGGACATTACCTCCATACACATTGATGCCGGAGCATTTGGGCGGGTTATTGTTTTGATCCATTTGCAAGACCTCCTTATAATATTCTCTGCAAAAGCTCTGCATCATAAAGTCTAAAGCTTTCCAACAACTTTTTTGAGTCCTCGTTTTGCATAAACACGGTTATCATCGCCAAATACATATACCATTGTAATGGGCGTTTGCGGGATTCGATTGCTACAGCTGTAGAGCGTGTCACGCCAAGTTTCTTCGCAAGCTGGTTTTGTGTAATTTGCGCAGAAGCACGAAGAACCGGTAAATAGTCAACCATCTTTTCTGTATATTGTTTTTGAATTTCCATACGCTCAATCTTGTTCATAAACACGCCCTCATTTATAATATCATGTTTCGACAGAAAAATCAACCCCTTTTGTCGTTTTTTTAGACCATATGAGTTATAATTTCTCGCTGCGCTCATTTTATGCGGAGTTCTTAATAATTTTCATCAAAAATTACACCTTCAGCCACGCCTCATACTCATCCATCCCCAGTCGTCCTTCGCGGATGTCGGTCATTTTTTGCTTGGCTTCGATAGACCAGATGTTAAACTCTGCTTGGGTCATTTTCCCCTTTTTAATGCGGGCGAAATGGGTCTTGTAAGCCCGCTGGAAGAGCGTTTTCACCTCGTCATTTTTGACTCTGTTCTGATAGGTTCTCGCCGATCCTATTTCGGAACAGGGCTTTTTTTCGCCCTGCGCGTAGCCTTGGCAGTATTCATTCTTCATGTTTTCGGCCAGAAAATAATTCCCGCAGTACCGGCAGCGTTTGACGATGAGGTTCTGGTCGATCATCCCCATCACCTCAAGGGTCAGCAGCTGCTCCAGTTCGGTTATTTCACAAAGTTCGCGGACGGGGGTTGAAGTGGTCTTTGTAACGCCGTCGATGAGCGTCTTCATAATATCCGGGATGGCCGCGTTGTTTTCGGCATCGTAAGCACCGCTGTTATTATGAAACTGAAAAACGGCGATCGCGTCGTCCTCATCGGCGAAATCAAGGACGACCGCACTCCGCCGCCCGTCCTCTGGCGCGAAGGAGTATGTTTTTTTGATTTCCAGCACGGGCAGGAATTCTCCGTGAAAGATATTGTCATACAAATGCGCCCGCTGGTACACGGTCAGATGGGCAAGCTCCGCCACTGAAAAGTCGAATATCCAGAACAGCATTTTCTGAAGATTATCCTTTGCTTTGCGTATCGCAGGGAACGTGTATCCCGGTACGCCACCCTCGCTGTCAGTGTCGGCTGGTCTGAACTCCGCGTATTGCCGGTAAAGCTCATCCTTGTATTCGTCACCCCAAAACTTGGCGTCGTCGGAGGACAGCCCGGTCAGAATCTCAAGATATTTCTCCCTGGGCAAAAGCGCGTCTCCGCCACGTCCGTTGTTATACAACAATATATTCAGCCCATACGCGGCGGCGCGGTTTGTCTCATCGACCGCGCTGCCGCCGAAACGGTAATAAGGGTGCGCGTTCCTCAAGGCGTCGTACACTTTTTGCCGTTTCTTTTTTATGTTTTTCCCGTCAATTTCAAGGGTTGCGGGATTGAGAGTGCCGAGAAAATCGGTCATCGCCTTGTCAAGCGCCGAAAGATCACAGCGCAGAAAGCGGAACAGAGCCTCGTGTGTATCCGGGGTAAGCTCCGCCGCGCTTATCTCCACAGGCTGATTGTACTCGCCGTCGTCGTCGAAACAGGATTCTATCGCGTAATATACGTTTGCCATTGTGACGCCTCCAAAAATAGATAATGGGTTTCTAACAATAGATAGCATATCACCGTTCGACCGAAATTACAACCCCTTTTTAATCGAAAGATAGAAAATGGATTTCTAATCGAAGATACATATATCTAATTAAATAGATATATGTATCTCTCGACTATTATTTTCTACATTTCCCTGGACAAGTCAGTTTGGCGATGATATAATAGAAAACGAAAACCAAGATAACCGTTTTCTAATTCTCGATTCAAACTTAATAACCGTCGCGTGTCACGGTACCGGCACGTATCGCCCGGGCAAATCGGGTGGCGATTCAGAAAGATTCCCGACACTAAAGGCGTTAGTGCGTCCTAAAGGGCGCAGATCGCGGGGCAACGTACCGCGGCACGATATTTAATTGGAAGGGAAAATCGCGATGCAAAACAAAAAGTTAAGCAAAAATCAATCCGAACTGCTCAAGTTTTTAGGTTCGGGTTACACGTCAAAGGTTATCGATTTGGAGCTTTGCCTGTACCGCAAGCTAAACGATATCTACGATTTTGAAATCTCAGGTACGGCCCGAAAGGGACGCAGGATGACCGTGTATGTCTGGGACATTACCGGCGGCACAGGGAACGGCGCGAAAATCGCCGAATCGGTGGCTGGGATAAAAACAGCCGAACAACTCAAGCAGGCGCTTGATTCGCTTGCCGAAAAATACGGCGCATAGCGAAAAACAAAGAACAAAGAGACAATGAACGCAAAGAACAAAGCCAAAAAGAGCCAACGTTCGAAGCAGCGAAAACCCAAGGAGTCAAAGAGAATTTTTAATCTTTTTGAACGGAGGCTATCCATATGGATAAAACAATAACCGCGAAAGAGTACCTTTCGCAGATCCACAGCATCAATACCAGGCTGAAAAGCCTTGTCAGTCAAAGGCAGTCGATTATGGATTCGCTGTACAACATTTCCCCGAAACTCAGCCATACGCCAAAAGCCGCGTCACCAGACATACACCGCATGGACGGGCTGATCGCCGCCAAGCTGGATATCGAAAGCGAAATGGAAGCGGCTTCCCTTAAACTGGCCGGGATACACAAAACGATATCCGCGATCACCGGGGCGGAATTGGGAGCGGTACTTACCTACCGCTACATAGACCATATGCCGTGGCCAGATGTGGCAAAGGAACTGTTTCTAAGCGAGAGCCGGGTCTATCAGCTTCATAGGGAGGCGCTGGCGGCAATCGAAAGCATTATAACCGAAAGCGAGGTGAAAAGCGCATGAACGCACATGCTTTTTTAGAACTTCTTTACGGGCATTCCCCGGGCGGCTATTTGACCGTCTTTACGTTGCCGGACAGCCGGACGGCGTATTTCCCGGTCAGTAATCTCAAGGCCGCCGCCGACTACGCGGAGCGGTGCCGCGATGCGCTGGACGTATATTTCGGCGTCGGTCTGCGCGGGGAGAAAAAGGCCGGGCGCGGCGGCAGCGGTGATGTGACGGTTCTTCCGGGGTTCTGGCATGATGTTGACATTTTCGGCCCCGCGCATAAAGAGACCGCCCTGCCGCGTGGTAAAGAAGAAGCGATGGCTTTCGTGAACGCGCTGCCTCACAAGCCCTCTCTGACGGTGTTCAGCGGAAATGGTCTGCATTGCTACTGGCTGTTCTCGGAGCTTCTGGCCGTCACGGTTGAGAACCGGGATCGTGTCGCCGCCGCGCTGCGGGGCTGGCAGAAACATATCAACGATACCGCCCGGGAACGGGGCTGGAAGTTGGACAACACGTCCGACCTTGCCCGGGTGCTGCGTGTGCCGAATACCGTCAATCATAAGCCAGAATGCGGTAACGCCGTTGTGACCGTTATAGAGCAAAACGACATATGGTTTTCGCTTGCTGATTTTGAAATGTATATAATAAAGGAAGCGGCTTCCGAAAATCTTTATTCCGACGGCGGCAAAACAGAAGCGGCGATGTTCAGTGGCACGATGGGCAGCGGGGAGAAAATCTTTGAACAATGCGCTTTTATGCGGCATTGCCGGGACAACGCGGCGGATCTGCCGGAGCCGCAATGGTACGCGGCAATCAGCAATCTGGCACTGTGTTCCGACGGCGAGGCTCTGTGCCACACCATCAGCAAGGACTACCCCGGCTATTCCGTATCAGAGACCGATGCCAAAATCGCTCATGCAAAAAGGGAATCAAAGCCATGCACTTGTAAATATATCCGTGATACTTTGGGCTTTGATTGTGGAGGCTGTACCGCAGGGTGCAAAGCGCCCGCAGCGTTGGCCGTTATCACAAAAGCCGAGACCGTGCAAGCGTTGCTGGACGCGGAGATAAAGGATTACTCCGATGTCCTCAAGGCTGATTACATCGAAGCCCTGCACTACGCGAAAAATCATATGCCTGGCGAATATGGTCGATTCAAAATGCTCATTAAAGGCAAGGTGTCCCTGCGGGATTTGGAACGCTGTATCAGAGATTACGGCGACAAGCTGGCACGAGCCGAATACAATGAAACGGAAGAACAGTCGTTGTTCATGCATGATATTGACCTCGGCGGGGCTGTGGTTCCCCGGCGTTGGCGGGTGTCGGTCAAAGATGGGGTGCGAAGCGCGGATGAGGGCATTGTCGCTTGTCCGTCCCCGGTGGTTATCACCCGAAGCCTTGTGAACATCGACAGCGGGAAAGAGCGGTTGGAACTCACCTTCCGGCGGGACGGCCGCTGGAAGCCGGTGGTCTGTAATCGCACGACGGTCTACAACAAAACAAGCATCCTGAGCCTCGGCGACGAGGGGCTTCACGTGACCAGCAACTCCGCGCCGGCGCTTGTGGATTATCTCAGCGACTATGAGACCACTAACATTAAGCACATTCCCCGCGTGCTGTCCATTTCCCGCCTGGGATGGATTGACGATACACAATTTTTCCCCTACGCGGTCAAAAAGCTGATCGTGTTTGAGGAAGACAAAAACACGGCGGCGTTGTATCATAATCTTTCGCCGCAAGGCGACTTCGAGACATGGAAAGCGATGATAAAAAGACTTCGCAAAAACAGCATCGCCCGCTTCATCACGTCCGCGTCTTTCACCTCGCCGCTGCTGTGCAAAATGAATGTCCGTCCGTTCGCCATACACATTTGGGAGATGTCGGCCAGCGGCAAATCGGCTGTGCTGAAAGCGGGCGTCTCGGTTTGGGGCAATCCGCTGAAGCTCATGGGCAGCGGGTTTACGACCATGGTCGGCATGGAGCAAATGGCCGGGACGCTGCGGCACCTTCCTTTCGGAATCGATGAAAAGCAGAGCGCGGATGAACGCCGCCTGAGCCTGTCTCAGCTGATCTATATCCTCTCCCAAGGTTACGGCAAAATCCGGGGCGCGAAGGCCGGAGGCAACGCCGACATCGCTTCATGGCATAATGTCGCTATACTCACGGGTGAGGAGCCGATCACAAAAAGCTCGTCCATGGACGGCGTCCAGACTCGGTGCTTTGAACTGTACGGCAAGCCCGTGGATGACATGGATTTCGCGAAAGAAGTGCATATTATCAGCGAGAATCATTACGGCCACGCGGGCGAGGCGTTCATGAAAGCCGTCTGTGCAGACCTTGAGAAAGAGCCGGGGTTTCTGCGGCGTATGTATGTTGATTTCTGTGAAGACCTACATGAGCGCGGTTTGCGCAATGTCCACGCCGACTATGTGGCCGCCGTCGCGGTCGGGGATTTCCTCACGGAACTGATCGTCTTTGATGCGGACGCGGAAACGGCGTACCGTGAGGCCTTGGCGTGCGCAGAGGAAATCTATGCCCTCAACGCGTCGCAGATGTCGGCGGACACCACGGAGCGGGCTTGGGACTTCATACGCGGCTGGCTGGTGGGCAATGAAAAACGCTTCACTGCCGACGCCTTCCCCTGCTACGGTAAAATCATCTCCCGGGGCAAGCATTATGAATACAGCGTGATTCCTCTGTACCTTGACGAGGCGCTGGAAGACGCCGGATTCAATGTCCCCAAAACCATGAAAGGCTTGCGGGAAAAAGGCGTGTTGGTCTTGGAAAACGATTCATCGGGCAAGCTGAGAACCAAGCCCACGATCCGCATAGGCGACAAGGTTCTGCGGGGTTATGTGATCCTTGCGCCGCGCGACGGCTCAAAGCCACCGAAGAATGAGACCGAGGGTGACATGGAATTCCTGGGATAAAGTCCTATATTGTTACCACTGTAACCACTTTTTTGTTGTACACATACCTCGTGTAGGAAACAATTATAACGAAACGCACACGTCATTTTATTTATATAAATATATGCGGTATGTGTCGCAAAAAAGTGGTAACGTGGTTACATTGGCTTAAAATAAGGGTTTGCGCCGTGTAGGGCGTGCTTACTTGTTACCACTCGGAGCGAAATTTTATATGAGCGAAGCCGCCGCTGTCGCTTTTGACTACGGCGGCTCTGCCTTGTTTTCAGATTCGCTTCTTACGGATCGCCCGGATGTATGATTT
>JGI20171J29575_12612565_pt1 | contig 19598 bp, 14 predicted proteins | sample TergutNc150P4_FD_29575 | JGI IMG/M metagenome (IMG submission 29575)
CCCTTTCCATATATCCTTATCGGTCGAGCCGTACAAATAGTAGACGCCGCCGTGTTTGAGAACAAACGGATCGCGGATGTGTATGTCGCCCGTCAACATGTCGCGCCCCTCTTCCACCCATCCGGCAGATACTTGAGCGTAGCCCGGATCATATCGTCGGCCAGCTCGCGCAGTTCCCGCGCGGAGCGCCCACAGGCGAGCGGGTCGCGCCCAAACGCCCTGTACACCGCTTCCGTATCGCAGCGCAGCGCGGCGCCAAGAATTTCGGTTTGGTTTTGCGCATGGGGAAGGATCAGCCCCTGAATATCCTCCGTCAGTTCGCCTGCCGGCACCGGCCTAATAGCATCGAAGGAAAACAGCGCGTTTGTTTCCACAACCGTTTCCCTGGGCAAATTCGGGATCTGGCCCGCCGTGTTCGGCAGGTTCACGTTGCTCACCACGCGGGTCAGGCCGCAGAGCGCCTTGATCAGCAAAATACCTTCCTCGCCGGAGGGTGTCAGGTCCATTTCCCGCGCGCCCGAAACCAGTTCCGCGCTTTTTTGAAGCCTGCGCCGCAAGTCGCCCACGCGCCAATCGACGCTTGTGAGGTGGAACCCCCAGCTTTCCGCTGTCTGAGGATTTTTCAGATACAGATCGCCGGGCATAAACTCCGCCAGATGCCTGTCGCCGGCGGCGGCGATCCACCCGTACTTGCGGAACAAGTCGAATTTGACACGGTTCCGGCAGGTAAAGCACTTGTCAGGCATGGGGTCGCCGTCATTTGAAAAGCCTTCGTCATAAAACGCGTCGGCAAAGCGCGCGTACATCGGCATAAGATCATGACCCCGGCAGGAAGCGCGGTCAAACCAGGTAAAATGATTGATCCCCAAAACATTGACGTGTATATCGCCGCGCTCCACGTCCGCTATGCTCAGCTCGCGGCGCGCCATGGCCTTGAGCAGTGACTGCGCGCCAAATACCTCGTGGCAACAGCCGAATGCTTTCATTTGCGGGAAAACGTGATATAATGTTCGCACGCACAGGCCCATGGGATTGGTGTAGTTGATGACCCAGGCGTTTGGCGAGTATTCGCGGATCGCCTCGGCGAACCCGACGTACATGGGGACCGTCCTGAGCGCGCGGATGATGCCGCCCGGCCCGGTCGTGTCGCCGACGGATTGATAGATCCCAAGGCGCTCCGGCAGGTGAACATCGGCCTTCATCTGTTCAAACGTGCCAGGCAGGATGGAAATGACGACGAAATCCGCTCCCATCAGCGCATCCCGCAGGGTCGGGGCCGTAACATAGCGCCACTTGCCGGCTGACCTCCGCGTGCCGGACAGGCGGTTGCCGATCAGTTCGTTGCTTTTCGCCGCCGCCTCATCGATGTCGTAGAGCCGGATAACGCCGCCAAGCGCGGCGTCCAGCGCCAGATCCGTCATGAACGTCCATGCCCAGGCCCTGGAACCGCCGCCGATATACGCGATGGTTAGCGTCGTAGGATCGAACATAGAGATGCTTTCCTTTCTATAAACAAGGATGCAAGGAGCCGTGCCATGAACAGAATCCTCTTTGAAGGCGTCCTTGACGGCATTGTCGTGGACAGAATCGCGCGGGACAACGAATTCTCAATGCCCGCCATGCACTTTCACCACGAATATGAGATATACTATCTGCTCCGCGGCTCGCGGTACTATTTCATCGACAGCAAAACATACCCGATCCACAAGGGGAGCCTTGTGCTCGTGGATGCCAATCATATCCATCGGACCAGCGCGCTGGGCAAAGCGGCGCATGACAGGTTCCTCATCGAACTGACCCCGGAGCCTTTTTCAGGTTTTCTGCAAAGTGCCTGCGGGATAACGCTCGAAAACGTATTTTCAGAGTTCGCCGGCGTATGGGATCTCGACAAGCTTGAACAGCGAGCCGTCGAGAGGATCCTGGGCGCGATCGCGCGCGAATTTAAAGGGCGGCAGACGCACTATCAAAGCGCTGTCATGATGAAGATCGCGGAGCTTGCGCTGTTCGTCACGCGCCTGAAAACCGGCAGCCGTTTAGGGGCGGGGGCATCCCTTTCCCAAACCGCGAAGCATACCCAAATTCACAGCATCGCGGAATATATATCCGAAAACTACGACAAGGTAAAGACACTTCACGAAATATGCGCGCGGTTTTTCATCAGCAAGACCTACCTTTGCCGGATCTTCAAGGAGGTTACGGGCTTTACGGTTCAGGAATACCTCCATATGTGCCGCGTCAAAAAAGCGCAGGCGCTGCTTGAAACCAGCAATAAGAGCGTGTCTGAAATATCCGCCGCGCTGGGCTACGGAAGCGTGACGCATTTTGAGCGCATGTTCCGCAAATACACGGAGACCACGCCGCTGAAGTACCGCAAGAAGATGCTCCTCATTCGCCAAAGGGTGCGCGAGCGAAAAAAGGAAAAGGATTTGGAGAGCGCCTCTTCACAATCCGGACCTTAGTACGGCAGCGGCAAAATGCCCTCGCAGTCAATGTCATCCCACATGCCGTTTTGCGGGAAACCCGGCGCGCCGCGCGTATCGCCATACCCGGCGAGCATCATGGAAAGCGCGAGCAAGAGAGAACCGTTGCCCGGCAGGTACAGCGGCAGGTCGTCGCGCCCTTGCTGGAAATTGTTCCCGCTGACAACATAGCTGTTCTTGGCGGCGTCTTTGAGCAGGATGTCTACCGCCGCCTCCGGCCTGCCGAGCCTCGTCAGCGTCATGGCCGTGAGCGGGAAATCCCAGCCCCATGCCGTGTCCCAGTTCCAACACGCGAGCACCCTGTCCGCCGTGTCGGACATGATCCGCTTATCCACCCGGCCGCATGGAATAAAGCCGTACCCATAGAGCATGGATGGGTGGTCGCGGGCAAAACGCGTAAAAGTGTCTGGGCAGTTTTGATGGGCCGCGTACAAACCGTTCAAAACCGGGGGGTCATTCAGCCTGGAAAGCACAGCGCGCCATGGCGCGGTCTCTTCGCAAAGCGCCGCGGCCCACCGTATGGCAAGCTCCAGCCCGAAACGCCAATAGCAAAGCTCAAACGCCGGGTTTAGAACCGTTTCCGGCGCGTGTTCCTCCTGGGCGGGAATGAGCGGCGGGGGAAGGTCATATTGCCCCGTCCGGCGGTTCGGCCTTACAAAATCACACATGAAATCCGCCGTTTCACGCACAAGCTCCCAATGCGCAAGCATGAAACCGGGGCGCCGCGTTTCAGGCATTGCCTGCCGCGCGAGCTCAAGCATGTACAAAATGTGAGGCTGCTGCCATAGAAGCAGCGTCGCAATGCGGGACGGGCTGTCTGCCCCTTCGGGACCGGCCATTTTGGGCCAGCGCGCGCCGCGAAAGCCGTTCCGCGCCGCGTTTGCCCTGGCGCTTTCCAAGGTGTTTTGATACCACGCAAAGCTTTTTTCCAAAGATTCGCTCCGGCCCCATAGCGGGAACCAGCCGGCATGAAGGATATGCATTTCCAAGTGGAATTTGCCGTACCAGCTGTTTAAGGACAACCCTGTTTCCTGAGGCGGAAGGCTTCCCGCGCATTGCGCGGCGGTGAGATACTGCGAGAGCACCGTCCTGCGCTCCAATTCAGCGGCGCGCGGGTCCCTCGCGCCGCTGAAATCCACCATGCCGCCCGCAAGCCAAAATCGCGCCCAGCCCTCAGCGCTGTCTTCTCTCACTTTCGCGAAATTCAAGCCCGTTTCCGGCCTGCCATGGCGCGAGAACGCGGCCGTTACGGTCAGTTCAGGCCCATCCGCAGCCAGCACGAACGAGTGGGCGCCCTCCCGGGCGAATTTGCCGCCGGTCAGAAAAACGGAATACGCGTCAGCGTCCAGTTCCCTTTTCAGAAGGAAGGAATCGCCGTGGCTTTCCGCCGTCGTCCGCCCTCTCCCGCTTTGCCAGTCTGAGGCGGCCTTGCGGTGCGAGCCGTAGGCGAAGCTGACGCGTACGGTCAAACGACCCTCCGCAAGCGCGGCGGAATGAACGGCAAACCCCAGCACGTCGGCGCTGCGCGCGCACACGGTACAAACGCGCACGCGGGTTCCAAAGAGCGTAAATTCGCTGTGCAGCGCGCCTGTAAACAGGTCGAGCTCCTGCCGGACATTCGAAATATCCTGCTGCCGGATCTCGCCGCCATCCCACGAAAGCGCGATACGCGCGAGGTTGAGGCGGTGCGGGTTATGGCGAAGCCATCTATAGATCTCTTCATTGCCCCGGCGGCACTGGGTGGCGTACGCGAACGTCCGTCCCTCATAGGCGTAGCGCGTCATTTCCACATCGCCCAGCGTATAAAGCCTGCCGCCCGGCCCTGGCCGCGTATGCCAGCCCCACTGGCTCATGGTGCACAGGGGGAACGTCTCATAGGCCGCATACAGGGTTTGAAGCCCCGTGATATCGGCAGTGAACGCGAACTCCCCGTTTCCGACGGTCAGCGGCGACGCCGGGTCAATATTGCGCAGCACCGGGTTGTGCCGCCGGACCAAAGCTTGCCTGTCCATCCCAAACGCCTCTTGTTTGATCGGCAAAGCCGGGGGAATCTGTCTCCCGGCCTCCTGCCCGCATAGTTCTTTAGCAACCTTTCCTGTTTCGCCAGATGGCGGGACAGATCATACTATCCATTGATCCGTCCCTTGCCCGCGCTCATTCGGCCAGCGACGCCGCGTAGGCGTCGTACAGCGCCTGATACGTCGCGACATACCGATCCGCGCCCACATTTTTCGCCTCACGCAAGAATTGCGCCCAGCTCGCGTCGGTCACGCCGTTTACGACGAACGCCGCGATCTTTTCCCGCATAAACGTATGAATGTCTTGGTAGAGACGCTCCAGATCAGCGGCCGCCTCGGGGCTGGGCTTCACAAGCTTATGCAGAATCATATACGAGTTCTTCTCTACCACGCCGGCTTCCTCATACGCCTTGCTATAGTCCTTGCGTTCAATACGGTGCGGCGGGAGTTCAAAGACATCAAAGTAGTAATCACCGGGGGCAAAAAACTGGCCTTGGGTCACCGGTACATACTGGTACAGGCCGTTGTCTTGGGGGATATACACAACCTCATATTTTCCGCTGTCATTTACCCTGAGGCAAGGGTCGATAGGGCCGCCCGGCTGCGCGGGGCCATTGGCGGCTACGAGCATCCGCTCGGTCTCAAGCTGCGCGTCCAGCCAGCGGAGAGACTCGGGGATGTGCTTGTTGGCGCTGGTCAGAACCGCGCCGTATTGCGGGATTTCCAGCACCCTCGGGGTCGTCGCGCCGCGTTCCGTGGCCGGAGGCAGGATGGAAACCCAGTTCTCGATGGTATCCGGGTTGCTCCACGCGGTGTTGATGAGGCGGAGATACGTGGTGAAGCCGACTTGGTTGCCGTTGACCTTTACGTTCCAGTCGTTGTCGCTCTGGGTGAGAGCGTCTTTGTCCAGCAAGCCCTCGGCGTAGCACATGTTCAGCCATTCACACGCTTCGCGGAAACCGTCCATGTAGCCGGGGAAGACGACCGTGCCGGCGTCGTCAATGCAGGCATAGACAAAATACTGCAGCGGCACGCCAAACATGGCGAAGTGGGTGTAGAGGCCCTGCGTCTGGTGATAAATTTCCCCGCCGGCGCTCATCGGGAGGGTAACGTCCCCGCCAAGCTTGTTATCACGGAACGCCTTGAGGACCTCCGTTAGCTCGTCAATGGTCGAGGGAATTTCCATGCCCACGGCGTCGAGCCACGCCTTGTTGATGAACCAATTGGCCTCGTGATTGATGTTCTGGGCCACGAGATAGCCGATGGAATACATCTTGCCGTCGCTGGCGGTCATCGACTCGGCGACGTTGTTCAGGCCCAAACGCCCTGCGTAATTGGGCATATTGGCCTCAATGTAGCCGTTCAGCGGAATCAGGATGCCCTGCGTCACGCCGTATTCCTCAATGCTGAGCCGATCGTTGGGGCGGATGATAATGTCGGGGTAATCGCCCGAAACGAACATCATGTTCATCTGGTCGTTCCACATGCTTTCCTTGATGACCGTCCAATTGATGGTAACGTTCGTATCAGCCTCAAGCTGCTTGTAAAACCAGAGGTTCTCAAAGTCCGTCGTCTGGTTGTCCAGCGCCCACTGGTAGACGTTGAGCGTGATGGGCTCCCGCGTGATGACGCCGTCCGGCAGGCCGCCGGTGTAATCGGCGTCTGATTCCGCGTGGGCGGCAAGTGTCAGCGCCATCGTGACCGCCAAAAAAACGGCGGTGATCCTTGCGAGGTGTTTCATACTTTCCTTCACCCTTTCATTTTTATTTTCACGCGCTTACGTATAGACGCGCAAAACCTATCCTTTCAGTGAGCCGATGGTAACGCCTTTGACGAAAAATTTCTGCATGTATACGTACAGCGCGATGACCGGCGCGGTGGAAATGACGATGCAGCAGTATTTGACGACCTCCGCCTTGCGCACGGCGTTTGAGATGGTTTTTCCGTCGCCGAAAAAATCCATAAACGCGTCCAGCGACGTGCCCGCGTTGGCCGAGGCGATGATATCGCGCAGCACCGTTTGCAGCGGCAGCTTATTGGGGTCCCTGATATAGATATACGCGGTAAAGTAATCGTTCCAGCGCGCCACGCCGTAGTAGACGCACAGCACGGCTATGATGGTGCCGGACAGCGGCAGGACCACGCGGGAAAAATAAACGAAATGGTCCGCGCCGTCTATGACGGCGGCCTCGTACAACTCACCGGGTATGGAGGAGGAGATATACGTCCTCGCGATCATCAGATTCCATACCGAAACGCAGTTGATGATGATCATCAGCGTCACCGTATCATACAGGCCCAGCTGCCGGTTTATGAGAAACTGTGGAATGAGCCCGGCGGTGAAGAGCATGGAAAAGACGAAGTAACCGTTCAAGAACTTCTTGCCCGCGAATTTTCTGGAGAGCGCGTACGCCGCCATCATCGTAACGATAACGCTCAGCGACGAACCCGCTATGGTATACAGGAGCGCGTTGAGATAGGAGCGCAGCAGCAGCTTATGCTGGAATACCGCTTCATAGCCGATGGCGGAGAAGTCCACGGGCCACAGCAGCACCTTGCCGCCGTAAATGGCTTCCGCGCTGGAAAACGACGCGATGACGATCAGCCACAGGGGGTATAGAACGACAGCCAGCACGACGATCCACACCGCAAGGTTGAGGGCGTCAAACGCCCTGTCGCCGCGCGTACGGCTGAATCCGCTTTTTCGCGCCATGGCCGCGCCTCCTTTCCCGCCTGTCAGAACAATCCCGTGACGCCCGTGCGCTTGGCAATGCCGTTGACCGTGATGATCATGACAAAGTTAATGGCGTTGATCAGCAGGTTGATCGCCGCGACATAGGAAAACTGCCCCTGCCGCATGCCCATTCTGTATACATACACGCCGATGATATCGGACGCGGGGATGTTGCCGGGCGTTTGCATCAGCCATGCCTTGTCGGTATTGGAAGAGAGCATGGCGCCGCAGTTGAGGATGAGCAGTATGACGATGATTGGCGCCAGATGCGGGGCGTCTATGTAGCGAATTTTCTGCACCTTGCCCGCGCCGTCCATGGTCGCGGCCTCATACAGCTCCGGATCAATGGCGGTCAGCGCGGCGATATAGATGATGGTGTTCCAGCCGGCGTGCTGCCAGATATCGCTGCCGATGAAGAGCGTTCGGAACCAGGAGACCTCGGACATAAAATAGATCTCGTTCCTTCCCAGCAGCCCCAGCAGCTTGTTCACCAGGCCGCTGTTGGGGCTTAAGAACAAATACAGCATGCCGATCATGACGACAGGCGAGATAAAATGCGGAGCGTAGATGGCTGTCTGCGTGAAACGCTTAAAGCGCCGCCATTCCAGCGAATTGAGCAGAATGGCCATGACAATCGGGATGGGGAAGGAGCAAAGCAGGCCAAACGCGTTGAGCAGGAACGTGTTCAGGAGCAGGCGCGGGGCATAATAAGAATTGAAAAAGTCGGCAAAGTTCTTGAGCCCTACCCATCTGCTGCCCGCAATGCCAAACGCCGCCTTAAAATCCCGAAACGCGATTTGAACGCCGTACATGGGCAGATAACAAAAGATAAAAATCAGCACGACGGCGGGAAAAAGCAGCGCGTAAAGCTGCCAGTCCCTCCGCATGGCGCGGCCTATACGCATGAGCATGTCGCCATCCTCCTCATTTATGCATACATTATTCCGCGTCTATTAATCACTTTGCATAATATAGCAGTCTGGAAATGAAGTCAATATGTTTCCTAAATTTGCGCAAAACAGGTAGCGTTATGCCCATTTTCATATGATATTATCCGAAGGGATAGACCGCGCATGCCGTCACAAGGTGTGGGGCGGTTTTTCAAGCCGTGCGGATTGAAAATATCACAATTGCTAAAAAGCGCGGGAATGTTTATAATTGGCGTAGCGCGACCAATGGAAATATCTCATCCGTCGTCATCGCGGGAAAGGAACGCACCATGCCGCACGCGGACCGCGTCATTTACCACGCCGACATGAACGCCTACTTCGCCAGCGTGGAAGAGCTGTTCTGCCCGGAGCTGCGCAATGTGCCCATGGCGATATGCGGCGACCCGAAAAGCCGGCGCGGCATTATCGTGGCCAAGAATGAGAAGGCCAAGGCATTTGGCGTGAAGACCGCGGAAACGATCTATCAGGCCCTGCGGAAATGTCCGAATCTGGTGCTGCGGCCGGCCCGCCATCACGAATATGACGCATTTTGCGAAAAAGCAAACGCCGTCTATGGGCAGTACACGGACTTGCTGGAGCGGGCCAGCATTGATGAATCCTATCTGGATGTAACGCGAAGCCTGTACCTCTTTGGCGGTGATGCCCTGCGGCTTGCTCACGAAATTCGTGAGCGGATATACAAGGAACTGGGCCTGACCATTTCGGTGGGGGTTTCGTATAATAAGTTTTTCGCCAAGATGGCGTCCGATATGAAAAAACCAAATGCCGTAACGCACCTGTCCAGGGAAAACTTTAAGGAAAAGCTGTGGCCGTTGCCGATAGGCGAGATGCATATGGTCGGCAAAGCCGGAGAGGCCGCGCTGCGCAGCATGGGCGTGCGCACCATTGGCGATTTGGCCCAAGCTGACTTGGACACGATTGTGGGCAAACTGGGCAAGTATGGCGAATCCCTGCACGCGAACGCCAACGGCCTGGACACATCGCCCGTCGTTCCGCCCGAGCAAACGCCCGCGGCGCAAAGCATCGGAAAACACAACACATTCAAGCGCGACCTGACCACGCGGGCGGATATGAAAGTGGCCATCCAAGCCCTGGCGGATATGGTGGCCACCAGCCTGCGCAGGGAAGGCGTGAAATGTATGGCGGTGCAGCTGACGATTAAAGACCCCGCCTTCGCGGTTATCACCCGGCAAAAGAGCCTTCCCACAGCCACATGGCTTGCGGCTGATCTTGCCACGGCCTGCATGGAACTGATCGATACCCACTGGAAAGCCATGAAGCCGGTCCGCCTGCTGGCGGTGACGGCCATGAAGCTCGTGCCAAAGGATAAGGTGGTGGAACAGGTAACGCTACTGGATTCGGCGGACGATATTGCGGCCCGTGAAAAAAGGGAAAAGCTGGAGCAAACCATGGACAGAATACGGGAGAAATACGGCATGGAAAGCATTTTGACAGCCGGGGTCGCCTTCAACGATATCGGCATCCATGACCACCATGAGGCGCTCGAGGATGAGGAGAAACCTTAAAAAGGGGCTGTCGCGCTTGCCACAGCCCCAAAGCAGGCTTTTGGGTGTTGCTTTCTTTTCCGCTGAAAAGAAAGCAGACATCCCCTTCCCGTGTTTCCTACTCCTTCACAGCCCCTGCCGTCAGCCCGCTGACGATATACTTTACCAGGCAGAAATACAGGATGACGATCGGCACCGCGATGAACACGCTCCCTGCCGCGAAGCGGGCAAACTGCTGGTCCGGCATGTTGTACAGCCCAACCGCGACTGTCCAAACCTCGCGGTTTTTCAAAAGAAGCTGCGGCAGCAGGCAGTCGCTCCACGGCCAGGCGAACGTGGTCAGCGCGGTGTAAACGATCATGGGTTTCGAAAGGGGCAGTGTGACGCGGATAAAAATCGTCAGCTGCGACGCGCCGTCCATCTTGGCGGCTTCATGGATGGAACCTGGCACCGAGTCGAAATACCCTTTTTGCACAAGATATCCCAGCGGCGCCGTGCCCGCGTACAGCAGGATCAACGCCTCCAGCCGGTTGAGCAGACCCAGCTGCGCGACGATGATGAAGATTGCCGTCATGCCCATGAAACCGGGGAAGATGCCCAGCAGCAGCGTCGCCTTTTTGATCGCGTCACGGCCCTTAAATTGAAACCTGCTCATGACGTAGCCAGTCAGGATCACGAGCAGCGTGCCCAGCACGCTGGACACGCCCGCCACGTATAGCGTATTTATGAACCATTTGCCATACGGATAAAGCCCGTTGACATCGTTCGTGAACAGGTCGCGGAAGGTGTCGATACTGTAGGCGGACGGGAAGAAGCCGCGGAAGGAAAACAGATCGCCTGTCTTGGACAGCGATGCCAGCACCAGCCACAGCGCGGGGAACACGAACACCGCGCTTACGGCGAGCAGCGCCGTATACGTCGCGATATCGTCAAATAGCCGGCCTGGCGTTACTCGCCGGGGCCGCCGGGATGGAATGGGACTGCTGTCCGCCACGGTGCGTGAGGTGCTCATCTGAACGTATCCTCCGTTTTGTATGCCTTCGAGTTGACATACACCGCCAGCGAGAGCACCGCCGTGATCACGAAAATGACAAGGCTGATGGCCGCGCCGATGGCGTAATAATTGTTGTCGACAGATAAATTGTAGAGCCAATTGATCAGCAGGTCCGTATCGCTGGCCAGAAAGTAGTCCGCGTAGTTGCTCTGAAGCCCGCCGCGCAGGAAGAAGAAGATGCCGAAGTTGTTGAAGTTGCCGACGAATTGTGAAATCAGCACAGGCGTCAGCGAGAACAGGATAAACGGCAAGGTAATGCGCCTGAACTTCATGAACGGCGACGCGCCGTCGATGGACGCGGCCTCATATAAATCGGAGCTGATGTTGGATAGAATGCCCGTGGTCATCAGCATGATGGACGGCGTCATGATCCATGCGTACACGAACAGCCCAATCCCACGGGCCCACCATTTCGCGCTCTCCACGTTGGAAAGAAAGAAAACAGCGTCACGCCCCGAGGCGGTCAGCATTTGATTGATCGGGCCAGACTGGGAGAACATAAATCTGAACCCCAGCATGGAGATGAACGCGGGCACCGCGTAGGCCACGACCGGAAACGAGCGCCAGAACTTCGAGGCGCGCACGTTTTTCTTGCTCAGCAGCAGCGCGAGCGACAGCCCCGCGAAGAAGTTGAGCGCTGTGGACGCCACGGCCCACAGCACATTCCAGGAAAGGATCTTGACGAACGTGGCGCCAACCTTGCCCACGCTGAGGATCTTTTGCCACGCGGCAAAGCTCCAGTCAGCCAGCGCGGGGTGGACGACCTCGCCGCCCAGGTTTGTAAACGCGATCAGGATCATGAACACGATCGGCAGGATGCTGAAGAGGCATACGCCGACGACGGGGATCACCAGCGCGGCGGCATGGAACTTGCCGTCCGCCATGGCCGCGAGGCTTTCGCGAAAACCTCGCGGGCGGTTGCCGCGGGCCGCTTGGCGCGCGGTAAACGCCGCGTCTTTCACGTTCGCGTACCAGATCACCCCGGCGAAAACAAGCGCGAACAGCGCGAACAACCCGAGGATCAACATCCGCATGGAATTGTCGCCCGTTGTTCCGAGCCAGAGATTTTCTTGCACGGTGCCGAGCGTGAAAAAACCGGCGATGTCGCGGAAACCCCGCGCAATAAAAAACCATAGCGCGCCCGCAAACGCGGCCAGATAGAGCAGCCCCTTGACGATCTGCCCGTACAACAGCTGCCCCAGGCCCCATACAAACGCGGAAAGGAATACATGCGGCGATATTTTTCTCTCGCCGTGAAGGTTTGATTTCATCATAACGCTATTGCAGGGTGAAAATCGCGTCGTGAAGCTGCTGCACCAGCCGGTTCAGGCCCGCTTGCAGCTGCTCGTCAGTGCCAAACGCCGCCGCCTCGCCCCTGTTCTCACGCAGCGCGTCGGTCGTGATATCTACCAAGAACGATTCCCAGGGCGTCCAAAGCTGCCCAACCGCCTGAATCGCCGGCATGATGTCTATCAGGTCCCGGTCCAGCTTATCAAATAGGATTCGCACCGTGTCGTCCGTCTCGCCAACGGCGGCGGCCGCGTCCGCGCGCGCGGGGATGATGCCCAGCATGGCGTTGCGCAGCATGACCTGCGCGTACGACGTGGCAAACTCGACGAACGCAAGCGACGCGTTCGGGCATTTTGTATACGCGGAGATGCCGTAGCCGTTTATGCCGCCCATCATGCGCGTCGGGATGGTCAGCTCGTCCATGCGCAGGATGGTATCGCGCCAGCCGTCGGCCGTCAGATCGCCGGACACGGGCAGGCACGGCACGTTGATCATTTTAAGGTCGCGCTCGGCCTCTTCGGCGGTCCAGCCGTTTGCGGCCATCTCACGGATGAACATGCGCCGCACGTCAGGCGTTGTGATGGTGCACAGCATACGCCCTGTCGCCAAATAGCTGAACGCCGCGGACGCGAACGCCTTTTCGACGACTTCCGTGTTGTCCATCTCCTTTGCCCACTGGCGGATCATCCGCGCCCCTTTGAACGCCTCGCCCGCGCCAAGCCCGATGTCCGACGGGTCCGTATCGTGATCGCCGAATATGTAGGCGCCATAGGTAAACAGGTACCCGCCCATAAAATAGGTATCGATCAGATCGTCCAGATAGCCATACTCCGTCTTGCCGCCATTTTCCTTGATATCGGCGCTTAGCGCGTACAGCGCGGTATACGTTTCGAAGAAATCCGGCACGCCGTTCGCGTTGACGTCCCAGTCAGCCTGCCAATGCTCGGGCAGCATTGATTCGATGTAGTAGAGCATGCCGCTCTGCACGTTGACCGGCACACCGCAGTAAAGCGTTTCGCCCTGGAGATTGATGGCATACGCCTCCCATGCGGAGGGGGGAATCTGGTCCTTCGCGTCAAGCGCCTCATACGGTACCGGCAGGATATGCTGCGCCTGCGCGTACTTCATGATAATATCGTTTGCCTGATACCATACGTCCGGCCCATACCCATACGGGCCGTCTGTCGCGAGATCGGCGTATTGGTCGGTGTTGAGGCGCTCGGCCTTTATGCCTTGATCTTTGTACGCCTCGTTGAACGCGGCGATCAATTGCTCCACATAGCCCAGTTCAATCGCGGTATCGTTCTCCAATACCATGACCGTCGCGTTAGGCTCGATTTCACCCGTGAACCGCGCCGTGATAGCGCTGTAAACCGGGCCCGGCCCGGCCTGCGCCAGCGGCGCAAACGCCGGCATACTGCAACATAGCAGGGCGAGCGGCAGGAGAAGCATCTTCTTGGTGCCGGTCATAAAACCACCTCCTTTTGATGTCATGGGTTCGTTGTATCATGGATCGTGCTGCCAAACGGCGGCAGAACCTTGCCGCGGTATTCCGCGGGTTCTGACGCGGTATTGAGCGCCAGCGTTTTCACGTCGTCCCCGTATTGCCTCATCATGATGATAACAGGCCCTTTCGCTTCCACGGAAAAAGTTCCGTTTGCGAGCGCGGGGGACCGCTTGAGGAGGATCAGGCGCTTCACATGATCACGCAGTTGGGTATTCCAGCGTGAGGCGTCCCAATCGAAACATCCCCGGCATCCGGGGTCAAAGCCGCCGGCCATGCCGATTTCATCCCCATAATACACGCTTGGAAACCCGGGGTAGAAGAACAGAACGCTGTACGCGGCCATCAGCCGCCGGACATCGCCGTTCACGCGCGTCAGAAACCGGTGCGTATCGTGGGTGCCGATAAGGTTCATCATCATCGCGTTATGCGGATCGCTGCTGCGCATGAGCAGATAGACAAGCCTGTCGGCAAACTCCGCGGCGTCAATCAGCTCAAACGCGAGCAGGTCGAGAAGCGCCTTTGTCAGGCCGTAGTTCATCGCGCCGTCGAGCTGATCCGTTAGCCATGGGAACGGGTGATGCCATATTTCGCCCAGGATCAGCGCCTCGGGTTTCGCGGCCTTCACCGCCTTGCGGAACGCGCGCAGAAACGTATGCGATAGCTCGTCGCATACGTCAAGCCGCCAGCCGTCAGCGCCAAATTCCCTGATCCAGTACCGGCCGACATCACAGAAATAGTGAATGACATCCGGATTCTCCGAGTTCAAGCGCGGCATATAGCTGACTTCAGCGAACGTGCGGTAGTTTCGCTTTCGCTTTGACGCGCCCAAAGCGTCCGGTTTGTCGCCATCGATATAGAACCAGCCGTGATACGGCGACGCTTTGCCATGCCGGCGCACGTCCTCAAAAAAGGGATGCGCGTCGGAGCAATGGTTGAACACGCCGTCAAGCAGCACGCGGATGCCACGCGAATGCGCTTGATCGATCAAGGCTTTCAGCGCGCCGTTTCCGCCAAAACGCGCGTCCACCTGATAGTAATCCATCGTATCATATTTGTGGTTGCTGCCTGACGTAAACACGGGCGTCAGATACAGGCAGCTAACCCCCAAATCTTCCAGATACGCAAGGCGCCGGAGGATCCCATGCAGGTCTCCGCCCGCCCAGGACGAAGGGCTGGGCGAATCTCCCCACGGCAGATTTACGTATGCCTTGCCCGCCACATCGCCGTCGAACCGCTCCGGAAATATCTGATAGCAGGTGGTGCCCGGCAGCCACGAAGGAACGCGCGCGATGTCTTCCTGATGGATGGCCGGAACCTGGAAAAAGTTGAAATAACCGTCTTCGGGCGCATACGCGCGTGTGATGCCTTTTTCGGAGAGCCAGTATTCGCCGTCCGCCGTATCCAGGCGGAAAATGTACGCAAGCCTGTCGTCCGTCAGATGGAGTTCAGCGCTGAACCAATCGCGCTGCGCGCTGGAATGAATAAGGCGCATGGACTGCGTTTGTTTATGGCTTTCCTCATGCCAGTGGAACTTCTGCGCGTACACAACCCGCGCGGACAACACATCGCCGCGCGCCGCGGCCAGGCGCAACACGACAGTACGCGCGTCCAGGCTGCAAACATCCGCCGAACCCGTTTGATGGACAATCGCCGCAAAATTCAATCTGAAACACTCCCATTCCGCTTCCGCTTATGTTATACTGAATGCCATGAAAGAGCAGAAGGCAAAAAGACCCTCCATCCGCATGGTGGATATCGCGAAGGCATGCGGCGTATCCGCCGCGACTGTTTCCTACGTTCTCAACAATCGCCAGGATCAGCGCATCAGCGAGGCTTTACGGCAGAAGATACTGCATTACGCGAACCTGACGGGCTATGTGTCCTCCCCGGCGGCGCGCGCCTTGTCCACGGGACGGCACAACGCCGTGGGCGTGTATGCCCCGGGCGCGTGGGCTTCGCCCGGCCGCGCGGCACGGACACTGCTGCTTTACGAGGCGCTGGCCGCGGCGCTGGAGGAGGCCGGATTCAGCCTGATACACCTCACGGACGCTTGCGTGCGCCAGCGCAGCGTTCACGTGGACGCGATCCTTGCCGTGGACCCGACCAAAGCGGAGTTCTCCTCCATCGGGCGGCTGAATTACTGCCCGCTGCTGTGCGTTGACGGGGCGGTGGACGATCCCGCGATATTCTACCAGATATACGACGATTTTGCCGCAATCGCCCGGCGCGCCCGTGAGCGGGCCCGTTCGGGGCGCCTTTTTCTCCTGTATGACGCGTATCGGAACGAACGCATCCTTGGCCGCGTCACCGAAGCCTTTGACGCCGTGTGTGACTCGCGGGAGGAATCCCTTTCATCGCATGTGCTTTGTCAGCCGAGTACGACCGCGTTCGTCGCGCTGGGATATGAGAACGCGCAAACCCTGCGCCGCCTTGGAAAGACGCCTGTCACGGTCGTATGCGAGGGGGAAGACGCGCCGGAGCCTTGCGTTATTCTGCCGCAGTCAAAGAAAGCGGCGCTGATCGTCCGATTGCTCCAAGATATCATCCAGCGGGAAAGCGGGGAAGAGCACGACATCCGGGTACCCTATTAGGGCGTGTTTGAAAATTTCGAAACGCGCGGGCCTGGCATCTTCCCCATTTTGAAACACACCCCGGTTTGTGTTACGCGTCCTGCTCGACGGTGAACGAAGTCACCGTGACCACGTCGTTCTCAATAACAATCTCAAGTGATACGGTCCAGTCGCCTTCCGCGATCACGAAGTTCGCGGCCGCGGAAGGATCGACCTTGCGCAGATCATACCAATCGCCGGTGGCGAGGTTCTTGACGCCGAACGTCCACAGTTCGTCCTTTGGCACGGACAGTTTAGCGGACCAGGCGTAGTTGTCGCCGTCCTGCTCCATCAGATTGTCTTCCGGATTCTCGCCCCAACCGTTAAAATCGCCTTGTATCTGGAACAGGAACGAGAACTCCGCCGCGTCGGCCTCGCCGATCCGCTCGTAGGACAGCTTGCACAGGGAGAGCGTCTCCGCGTCCGTCAAAAGGGTCAGGCGATACTTGCCTGTCTCAATTACCTTGATGTTGGAACCGGAGTTGAACGCATCCTCGCCGCCGGTCATCGCCTTCGAGTCCGTAAGCGCGGAACCGCCGATGTTGTCGTGCCAGCCGTAATTCTCGTCGATGACGGCGATCTTGAATTCATCCCCGGCATACAGGTTTAACTCATACTCATACGTGTTGAGCGCGCCTTCGACCTTCTTGAACAGGAAATCGTCCTGCGGCCAGGCGTGCCCCCAGTTGTTTTCGGGATACCCCGCCAGGCTGCCCGCGATCATCCATGGGCGCTCATCAACAGCCGCGGAATCCCAAGCGGCAAACAGCGAGGTATCCTGCGTGATGGGCATCTCCGGGTCAAACGGGCGCAGCAGCGCGGGCGTTACGAACAGGCCGGACAAAGTATAGCCGCTCTTTTCCAACGTGACGTCCGGCGCCGTCTCCCCGTCCGCGACTTCGATTTCCAGCAGGGCGGTCTGTCCATCGCTGTCGTAGTAGGTGACTTTCCATTGCTGCGCTTCCGCCGCCGCGCACAGCGGGAGCATGAGCAGCAGGAGTGCCGCGACCAAGAGCGGCAAGAGGTTTTTGGTCTTCATAGGCAGTACCTCCATTGATGTGATGACCGAGGGAACTTAAGCGCTTAAGTTGTTGCGTATAGTATGATCCAAGCCGGTGGAAATGTCAATAGGAAGGGGGAGAATTTCTTGAAACTATATGATCGAAACTTTTCCCTTGCTCACCCTAAGGAAGATGAGCAGCGATACGACGGTGGTCAGCGTCAGCACGGACGCCAGCGCGGCCGCGGTGCCGTCGCTCATGCGCATGACCTCGGTATAGATGGCCACCGCGATGGTAGAGGTCTTGCCGGCATAGAGCATGATGCTGGAGCTAAGTTCGTTGATGCAGGTAATCCAGCTCAGGATCGCGCCGGACAGTATGCCGGGCAGCATTAACCGTGTCATGACGGTAAAAAAGGTCTTCATGGGGGATACGCCAAGATTAATGGACGCCTCCTCGACGCTGGGATCCGTCTGGTACAGGAAAGCGCTGCCCGACCGCACGGTATAGGGGAGCTTGCGCACCACATAAGAGATGATCATGATGCCGGCCGTACCGGTCAAGATGAGCGGCCTCCGGTTGAACGCCACGATCAGGCAGATGCCCAGCACGGAACCGGGAATGACATACGGGAACATCACGAGCGCGTCCATCGCGCTGGCCACGGCGCCCTTTTTCCGCACGATGACGTATGAAATCAGCGTGCCGAAAATCACGATAAAAACAATGGCTACGACGGAAAACCAATACGTGTTGGTGATGTTGCGGCCAAGGCGGCTTAAGATCGCGCCGTAATTGTCAAACGTAAACCCGCCGATAAAGCCGGTGAAGTCTGTCTTGATAAAGGACATTATCACCACCGTGGCCTGTGGCAGCAGCCCGATAAGCGTGACGACGGCCACCGGCAATGTGATCAGAAAGCGCTTGAACCCGCGCAGCTTGATCACCTGCGGCGGGCGCAGGGTCGTCATGACGTAATTGCGCTTATAGATGAGCAGCTTTTGCAAAAGCAGCACCAGCAGCGAGCAGGCGACAATCACCACGGACAGCGCGCTGGCCATATTGGCGTTGCCGCCCATTTCACTCATGTACTCATTGTAAACCAGCACAGGCAGCACAGTATACCCTTCCCCGATGAGCATGGGCGTCCCAAAGTCGGCAAGCACCGCCATGAACACCATTACGACGCCGCCCAGTATCGACGGCAGGATCACGGGGAATGTAATTGTGAACATGCGGCGCAGCCGCGAGGAACCCAAGTTCTCCGCCGCTTCCTCCAGCGAGGAGTCGATGGAATTCATCGCGCCCGAGGCATAGAGGTATACAAACGGGTATAGATGAAATGTAAATACTATAATAATGCCAAATTTCCCATAAATTGTCGGCAGGCTTATTCCCAGCTGCGCGAATAGCTTCGTGGCGAAACCGGAACGGCCAAAGAGCAGAATCCAGGAATAGGCGCCGATAAACGGCGGCGACATCAGCGCCATCACGATGAGTATATAAAACAGGCGCTTGCCCCACACATTGTAACGGGTCATAATATAGGCCAGGGGCACGCCGATCAACGAACAGGTCAGCGTGGTGGTAAGGGTCACAAAGCCCGTGTTTTTCAGCGCGTTAACGTAATAGGTTCTGGAGAAAAAACGTTCATAGTTAAAGAGCGTCAGCCCTTCGACCCGGGTGGAGAAGAAACTGCGCGTGAGCAGCGTGGAAAATGGATAGATCAAAAACAACGCCATCGTCGCCAGGACGATTGCTTTCACGCAAAACCAGAAATCAAACCGCGGCCGCGTCAAGCGCCGAACCTTGCCCTTTAGCATGTCAGCACCTCCGCATCCGCCGAATATACGGTAACGCGGTCCGGATTCAGCGTTACGCATACCGCCTCGCCCACCGGCTTGATGTCCGACACATCCTTGGTGTATTCGTTCACCTGCACGGTCTGGCCGTCCGTCAGCAATACCTCGTACTCGATAAAGTCGCCCAGGAAGGTGGACAGCTCAATACGGCCGCGCAGCCCCTCGCCGGAAAAGGCGAACTGCTCCGGCCGGACCGAAATCTTCCCCATGCCCTGGTAAGGCTTCGCCAGCTTGATGGGGAACACGACCTCGCCGGCCAATAAGGAAAGCCGGGCGTTTTTCGGGTCCGCACCGTCAATTTCACAGTCGATGAAGTTGGAGATGCCGATAAAGCCAGCCACAAAAGGATTTTCCGGTTTCATGTAGATCTGCGAGGGGGTCCCCACCTGCATGATGCGGCCATCCTTCATCACGGCGATGCGGTCGGAGATCGACAACGCCTCCTCCTGATCGTGGGTGACATAGATCGTGGTGATTCCCAAGCGGCGCTGCAATTTCTTCAGGCTGCCGCGCATCTGCACGCGCAGCTTGGCGTCCAGATTGGACAGAGGCTCGTCCATGAGAAGCACCTGCGGCTCAATGACAAAC
>JGI20171J29575_12612563_pt1 | contig 19586 bp, 17 predicted proteins | sample TergutNc150P4_FD_29575 | JGI IMG/M metagenome (IMG submission 29575)
CTGGTAACCGAAGGGCCGCCACAAGTTGTGGCGGCCCTCTTTTTTGTGTTCATCGCACCGCGATACAGCGGATATCCCCTGCGCGGCTATACCTCCGGCACCGTAATTTCCACCTCGCGCCCCAGCGCGGCGGAACGCGCGATGCCTTCCAAAATGGCCTGGTTATAGACGATTTGGCTTGTAGGCACGGGTGCCGCGCCGCCTGTAATGATCGCGTCCAGGAAGGAACGAATCTTGCGGTCGAACAGGCCCGGGCCTTTGGACTCGATCGCGGGGATGATCGTCTCCACCTGCTCGCCCGCGACATCGGTGTACAGCTTCATGGGGCCTCCGATGGTGCCGTTCCAGCACTCGGTGGAAGGAATGCGCAGCGCGGCCTTCTTGCCCAGAATGATGGTATCGCCGGGGGTATCCACGTGCATTGCCCACGCGATGCGGAAATCGAGAACGATGCCGCCCTCAAGGCGGATGAACGCGGCGGCAAAGTCGTCCACGTCAAAGCGGGACGCGTCCTCCGGTTCTTGATACTCAGGGGACGTGCCGAAAAAGCTGGATGTGTACCCCGTGACAGTGAGCGGCTTTGGATAGCCGATGGCGTTGAGCACCATGTCCAGCGAATAGCAGCCGATATCGCCCAGCGCGCCGATGCCCGCGGTCTTTTTTTCGATGAAGGTGCTGCTTGGGATGCCTCGGCGGCGCCCCCCGCCGGTCTGAATGTAATAGACTTCGCCCAGCGTGCCGCTTTCCACGATCTTCTTGATCATCCCCATGTTTTCATCCATGCGGGGCTGAAAGCCGACAGAGAGGATTTTGCCGCTTTTTTTCTCCGCGCGCATCATGGCGATGGCTTCGTCCAGCGTGACGCACATGGGTTTCTCAAGCAGGACGTGGACACCCGCGTTCAGCGCTTCAATGGCGCACTCGGCATGGGTCACGTTATAGGTGCAGACCGATACGGCGTCCAGCGCCTCGCTTTCGAGCATGGCCTTATGGTTTGGGTAAAGGCGCGCGCCCGTAAGGCCATAGTGCTTGGCAAACTTTGAGGCTTTGCCTTCCACCAAATCCGCCAGCGCGACAATCTCCACATCCGGCTGGCGCAGATAGCTCTCGACATGCTCTTCGGCAATCCAGCCGGTGCCAATAATGCCGACCTTGATTTTTTGAGCCGCGTAGACTTTTTCCTCTTCTTTTTGTTGCCGGAAATTGGATAGCACCTTATCTCCGATAGGCATACTCTCTCTTCTCCTTATATATGTTTATTTTGATTGCCTTGCCACGCCGATTCCACGAAGCGTTTCAATGCTCATCGCCGCGGCCTCCAAGGGAGCGCGACCCTTGGACAGATCCTGCTCGACGACGAACCACCCGGCGCCGCTTTCAAGACTCGCGGCCACAATGCTAAGGATATCTTGGCAGCCATATCCGACAGGGCGGAACTCAAAGGCTGTTTTCGTTCGATCTACGGTATCCTCCTGCCCGATAAGTTCATAGGGGGACACGCCGCCTTTCTCGCCAACATAATCTTTCAGGTGCACAATGGGGCAACGGCCCGCGTATTTGCGGATATAGGCGGCCGGGTCCTCGCCCGCGTATTTCACCCAACATACGTCAATCTCCGTTTGCAGTATACGGGCGGGCACAGCGTCATAGAGAAAATCAAGACCATACTGGCCGCTGATGGGGAGGAATTCGAAATCATGATTATGATATAAAAGCTGAATGCCCGCCGCTTCACACAGCTGGCCAAACTGGTTGATCCGCCGCAGCACGCGCGAAAACCCCGGCGCGCCGGGCCGCGTTTGCTCGTCAAGGTAGGGTATGGCGATGTGCGGACAGCCAATTTTCTTGTGGAAGGAAATGACGCCGAACATATCGTCCTCAATCATCTGAAGCGGCACATGGCTGGAGATGGCGATAAGGCCATGCTCCGCCATCAGGGCGACGATAGCCTCCGCGCTGTGGCCATAGAAGCCCGCGAACTCCACGCCGTCGTACCCAAGACGGGAAACTGTTTGAAGAACGGAACCAAGATTTTGCGCGGCCTCGTCCCGCGCCGAATACAATTGGTACGCGATGGGTCTTGTTTCCATATTCTCACCTCACATTTTTGTATATATTCTACATGATAGGGCAAAACCCTTGTGAAATCGCGCGACGATATGAGCGCAAAGAAAAAATTTTTGAAAGGAGCGCTCCCGGCGGCCTCCGCTTCCATTTACCGGATACACTTTGCCTTTATGCCCTATCGGCATGGGGCAGGTCCGTTTTGTATGTGTTCTCCATCGCATATCCACCCCGTCACCAATAAAAAAACAGCGGATCGCCTACGCTCTCCGCTGTTTCCGGGACGCCTTATGGCGGCGGCCCTGGGTTCCCCTCTCCTCTATACCAATAGGCCCTTTACCAAGACGCTTTCGCCGCCTCGTTTATACAGGCCTGATGGTCAGAATCTACTTTCGCCGTGCCATGGGTTTTGCTGTTCAAAAAATGAATACAGAATTGCCCGTCGAAATCATTATCATAAATGCTCTGTTCACCGTGCGGCATACCGTTCATGGACGCCGCGAACACGCGCCCGCTGCATAGAATCAGGATGGGCCTCCGATTCCAGCTCCAGCTGCCCCCATAGATTTTTTTCAGCTTTGCCGTATCTTCCTTGGTCAACGGCTCCGCGTCCATGTGGCTGGCGCCGTATAGATGCTTGGCGCGGAAGGTAACCCCGCTCCTTACATCCTTGATAGTAACATACGTGCCCTTGGGGATGACCATGGACACGGAATCCTTGTACCAATCCAGCTTCTCTGACTTGGAAGTTTTACCGCCTGTGTCGCCCGAGGCGGAACTTGAGCTTGTCCCTTTGTCATTGGCCGCGTTTTCCCCAAACAGAATCTTGACCGTCGTCTTGCCCGCGACACCATCCTGTGACAGGCCGCGCGCCTTTTGGAACTTCTTTACCGAACTCTCCGTGCTCGGGCCAAAAATGCCGTCGCAAGAGCCGTCGTAATAGCCTACGATCTTCAGCGCCTGCTGAAGTTTTTTGACATCGTTGCCGCGGTCGCCCAGCTTGCTGGTGGCGGGCGCGCTCCCCAGTTCCGACACCCTGGAAGGGAGCGATTCGCTGGATTTGACGGAAGAGCCGCCAGAGGAAGCGGAACTGGGCTCCGGGTTGGTCTTGGAGACGAACTCTTTGGACACATAGCCGGACACAACGCTGTTATATCGAACGTAATACCAGCCGCCCTCTTCCTTGAGGATGGTCAGCTTCTCCCCATGATCCGCGCACCGGAGCACCTTGCCATTCTTGGACGGGGTGGCGCGTATGTACAATCCAGTTGACGTCACATACCCAACAGACTCCGCCAATGAAACGCCTGACAACGGCATCAAGCACCCCAAAATCAGCACAATGGCGATTCCTTTCCGAATCATGACATGTCCTCAACTTTCAGGATCAATACATTAAATATATTACAAATTTGTTTCGTTGTCAAGCCCGCATTGTAAGAACTTTCCTCCTTCGCTTCATCTAAATACAAAAAAACATTCCGTTTCTGTGATAAAAACGGAATGCTTTGTAACAGCTCGCCTGGCGAACCGGCGGCTACTCAACCACGCGGAACGCCGCGAACGGCCAGGCGACCAAGCGCACCTTGCCGATGATCTGACCGCGGGAAAGCTGGCCTACGCCGGGCGCGTGGCTGTCATTGGAATTGGAACGGTTATCCCCCAGCACAAAGTAGTGCCCCGCCTTAACAACCTCCTCAGGGTAGTTATAGTTTGGCTTATGGACGATATACGCTTCCTCTATTGATTCGCCGTTTATGTACAGCGTCCCGTCATGTACGGCCACCGTATCCCCGGGCACGCCGACAATGCGCTTAACAAAGTTCGTGCCGCCCCTGTCAGGGTAATGGCAAATGACCACGTCGAACCGCTGCGGATCGTTAAAGAGATACTGGTATTTGGTCGTGATCATGTATTCATTGTTTTGCAGGGTTTCGAGCATGGAGTTGCCGTCCACGCGCACTGGCTCAAAGATAAACGTTCGAATCAGAAACGCCGCAGCCAGGGCCACTACGACGACCATCACCCATTCCAATATTTCACGGCTCAAGGACTTCTTTTTCTCACTTTCCGCCCCTGCCGAAGGCTCCTCCCGCACAGGTTCCTGTACCTGGCTGTTGAAATCCGCCATGGTCTGTGTCTCCTTTCTTCCTGCCCGCGCGCCCTATTGCTTTTCCCGCTCCACCAATTGCTTTCTGCGCTTGAAAAACGTCTCTCGGTCCATCATTACGATGCGCGCGCATCCTTTACAGCGAATTTTGATATCCGCGCCGGTTCGAATGACCGTCCACTGGTCGCTGCCGCACGGATGCCGTTTGCGCATTTGCACCACATCGTGTAGCCGCACATCCTCCATACGGTCATCCCCTCCACGCCTACCGTAGTATACCACGTAATCCGGTCCGTTTCAAATGAAAAAACCGCATGAACCGCAGTTTATGCGGTTTTATGCGGACGCTTAGCGTATGCTCCTCGCCTCGCTCAGCGGCCACACGACCATGCGGACCCTGCCGAGGATCTGGTCGCGCGCCAGCTGGCCGATGGACGAAAGGTGGCTGTCGCTGGAATTGCAGCGGTTATCCCCCAACACAAAATAATGCCCTTCCTCCACGGTTATTTCTTCCATGAAATAGTCCGCCCGATACTCAATGTACTCCTCTTCCACAAGCTCACCGTTGACAAACAGCATGCCGCTGTACATGGCCACCGTATCCCCCGGCACCCCGACAATCCGCTTGACAAAATTCGTCGCGCCCCGGCCGGGATAGCGGCAAATCACCACATCAAACCGCTCCGGCTCGCCCAGCAGGTAATCAAATTTTGTCACGATCATCAGGTCCTTGTCCTTTAGCGAATTCATCATGGAACTGCCCTCCACGCGCACCGGCTGGGCGATGAGGGTGGTCACAAACAGCGCGATACCCAGCGCGATGATGGCGCCGCGCAAGAAGGAGCGCGCCTCATGGGCGATGTCCCGCTTGCTCTTCGGCTTCTTTGGCGTAACAATCATCCGTCACCCCTCCTTTTTTATGATTCGCACACAAATGAAGTATATCATACGTATATTTCTATATCAACGCACAGTGTTTGCACATTTGGGCAGATTTAGGGAGCGGAACAGACGGGGTTCTTACGGGGATGATTCCCCCTAAGCGGGGTAGGGGGCAAAGCCTCTCCCCGGCGTTCCCTCACGAAATCCCCGCGCCTTCGCGGCCTTGCCCAGCCTCTCCAGCGCCCTCTCCAGCTCCGCCCGCGGCAGGGCCAGGTTCAACCGCATAAACCCTTCCCCTTCCTGCCCAAACGCTTTGCCCTGGCCGAGGATCAACATAGCCTCCCCGCGCGCGAACCGCGCGAGCTCCGCATCGGCCATGCCAAGGCCGCGCCAGTCCGTCCATGCAAGGTATGTTCCCTGCACAGGCAATAGACGTATCGCTGGCAGGTTGTCTTGCAGCCAATTTTTTAAAAAACTAAAATTTTGCCGAACATAGGCGAGCATCGCGTCCAGCCAGGGCTCGCCCTTGGTATACGCGGCCAGGGTCGCGTGGTAGCCAAAATAGGCGATGTTTGAATACCCGTCGGCATGCACGCGCTCGCGCAAGCGCGCCCGAAGCGTTTCGTTTGGGATGATCGCGTTGGAAATTTGCAGCCCCGCCAGGTTAAACGACTTGCCAGGGGCGGTCAGGATCACGCATTGATCCGCCATCTGCGGCGCCGCCTGCGCGAACACGATATGCTTTCCATATAATTCCAAATCAAAATGAATCTCATCGGACACGACAAGCACATGGTGCTCCCCGCAAATGTCCGCCACCGCGCCAAGCTCCTCCCGCGTCCAGATGCGCCCGACCGGATTGTGCGGGCTGCACAGGAACATCATCTTCGCGCGCGGGTCCGCCGCCTGCCTTCGCAGGCCGTCCAAATCCATGTGGTAGACGTCATCCTCCCCCCGCGTCAGCGGATTGAAAACCGGCTCGCGCCCGTTGGCCAATACCGCCTCACGAAAGGGATAATACCCCGGCGATTGGATAATCACACGCTCGCCCGGCTCCGTAAACGCGCGAACCGCCACGCACATGGCGGGCACCACGCCGTTTTGCGGCACGATCCACGCATGCCGCGTTTCCCACCCGTGCCGCCCGCGCATCCAGCCGGCCACGGCGTCATAATACGCGCCGTCCGGGTCCGTATAGCCAAACGCGCCGTGCCGCGCGGCGCGCTCCATGACCTCTGTCACGCACGGCGGGCCGCGGAACTCCATATCCGCGATGGACATGGGCACAACATTCGCCGCCTTTTCCGCGTCCGTGCGCCGGTCCCACTTGGCGCAGCCCATGTTGTTTCGGTCTATTGGGGTATCAAAATCGAATGTGGGCATTGCGCTCCTCCTTAGCTTCTTTTGAACCCGCCTTCGCTGGCGATGACCTGCCCCGTGATCCATTTCGCATACGCGCTGTGCAGAAAAAGCGCCAAATCAGCGGCGTCGTCCGGCGTGCCCCAGCGCCCGGACGGGAACATCTTTGCCACGGACGCATGCGCTTCCCCAAAACAATAGCCGGTATCATTGGGCCCCGGATTGATGCAATTCACCCGTATATTCCTGTCCCCAAGCAAATAGGAAGTCTGCCTGCACAGGCAGATAATCGCCTCTTTTGATACACAGTAGGCGATTTCATTGACCATAGGGCCCATATACTGGCCGCTTGTAAACAGCGTAATCGCGTTGTCCTTCCTGATGTCGGCCTGGTTCGCAAAGGCCTGTATCATCATCATGGAAGCGCGGACGTTCACGAGCAGATGGGCGTCTATATGCTCCGGCGTCCACCGGCCTATCTCCCCACAGGCTGAATAGGCATGGTTTAGCACCAGCCCGTCCAGGCCGCCCAGCTTTGACGCGGCTTCCTCCACGGCCTGTTCCGCGACGCCTGGTTTTGCCAAATCCCCCGCCGGGAGCGCCGTCACCGCAAGCCCCAGCCCGCAAAGCTGATTTGCCAGCGTCTGCGTGCCATTCGGCGCGGCGGATTGGTACCCCATCGCCATGTCATATTCTGAAAACCCATGGATAGCGACTGCGGTCCCGGCCTGGGCAAACCGTTTGGCAAGCGCCGCCCCAATGCCCAAGGGACGGCTTACGCCAGTGATGAGGATTTTCTGTCCATCCAACCGCAGAGACGAACCGCTCATAGGTAACCCCTTCCTTATGTTTACTTATAAAGTCGTTATCCTTTTTAAGACAATGCCCTCGTCCGCAAACACAATAAGGTACACCCGGCGGTTGGGCCGTTTGTAGCCAGGCGCGCCGTTTCGCGCTTCCCATGACAGCGCCGGGGTCGAAAGCCCGTCCCACCAAGCCATATCAATTTCTCCGTCCGCAACGCGGTCAAAGCCCTCCGTCCATAGCGGAATATCCTCCGGCGCGACTTTGAGCGCAACCCTGATATCATAATCGGACGGGCCCGGCACCCAGCCGCCCGCGTTGTCATGGTATTCGATATGATACTCAGCCTCCAGAACCGGGGAGAACATTTTGAAATACGGCTCGAGAAAAGCAAGCTTTTCGTTTGGATTGGCAAAAGATGAGCTCCAGGTATCCGTCGTGAGGCTCTCTTTTTCAGGCGGCGGGCGTTTCAGAAAAGAACGCGCCGCCGTGCCAAGCGGAACGAGCATAAGCAGGCAAAGCGCTGTTTTCATGAAAGCTATGCAGGCCTTCCTCCTCACCCCGCGTTCTCCTCCCTCCTCCGCATTTACATCCGCCGCAAATCCGTATCGCGCATCGTCAAGCCAATCCGCTTTCGCCCGGCATCCACCTCCAGCACCCATACCTTCACCACATCCCCTACCTTGCACACCTCGGACGGATGCCGTATAAACCGCTCGCTCATGCGCGAGACATGCACCAACCCATCCTGATGCACGCCAATATCCACAAAGACCCCAAAATCCGTCACGTTGCGCACGGTGCCCGCCATTTCCATGCCCGGCGCGAGATCGGCAAGATCCAGCACATCCTCGCGCAGTATGGGCGGAGGCAAATCCTCACGCGGGTCGCGGCCCGGCTTCATCAGCTCCTGTACGATATCCAACAGCGTGGGCTCGCCAATGCCAAGCTTCTTCGCCAACGCCGCCGGCCCCGCTTCCCTCACGCGGCCGGCCAGCTGGGCCAGCGCGCCTTTGGGGATATCCGCCGTCTCATACCCCAAGAGCCGCAGCAACCCCTCCGCCGCCCCATAGGACTCCGGATGCACAGCCGTCGCGTCAAGCGGGTTTTCGCTGTCCGCCACGCGCAAAAACCCCGCGCACTGCTCAAACGCCTTGGGCCCCAGCCCGCGCACCTTGCGCAATTGAGGCCGCGAAAGAATGGGCGTCTCCTCGCGGTAGGCGACGATGTTCTTCGCCAGCACCGGGCCAATGCCCGCCACACGCGCGAGCAGCGCCGCCGACGCGGTGGCAACCTCCACGCCTACCGCGTTGACGCACGCCTCGACCACGCCATCCAGCGCGGCCGTAAGCTCCGCCTCCTTCAAATCATGCTGGTATTGCCCCACGCCAATGGCCTTAGGGTCGATCTTCACCAGCTCGGCCAACGGATCCTGCATGCGCCGCGCGATAGAAACCGCGCTGCGAAGCGACACATCAAACTGCGGAAATTCCTCCGCCGCCAGCTTGGAAGCGGAATACACCGACGCGCCCGCCTCGCTGACAATGGCGTACCGCACGCCTTCCGGCAGGGAGGGGAGCAGCGACGCGATAAACCCCTCCGCCTCGCGGGACGCCGTGCCGTTGCCGATGGCGATCGCCGTCACCCCATGGCGCGAGACCATCCCGCGGATCAGCGACGCGGCCTCCTCCCGCCGGCGCTCCTGCCCCGGCAGCGTAAAGTGCCCTACGCCGGTCTCCAGCACCTTTCCCCCTTCGTCCACCACGGCCAGCTTGCAGCCGGTGCGAAAGCCAGGGTCCACACCCAGGGTCACGCGCCCTTTGATGGGCGGCTGCATCAGCAGGGGCCGAAGGTTGTCCGCAAACACCCGCACAGCGGCCGCCCCGGCGCGCTCCGTCATGTCCGCGCGCGCCTCCCTCTCCAAGGCCGGATACAGCAGCCTGTCCCACGCGTCCTCCACCGCCATCGCCACTTGGCGGCCGCAGGAATTTCGGGCCGTCACAAACGCCTTGTCAAGGATGGAAAGCGCCTTGTCCGCGTCCATGCGCACGCGCGCCTTCAGCCAGCCCTCGCGCTCGCCCCTGTCCACGGCCAGCACGCGGTGGCCGGGCATGCCGGCGACCGCGCCCGAGAATTCATAGTATTGGCGGTATACGCTCTCGCCCTCTTTTGCCTGCTTGCATTGCAGCATGCCCGTGCCAGCCACCTGCCGCCGAAGCTCCCGCCGCGCCTCGGCATCCTCCGATACCATCTCCGCGATGATGTCCCGCGCGCCTGCCAAGGCCGCCTCCGCGTCCGGCACGTCCTTTCGCGCGTCCACAAACCGTGCCGCCAAGTCTTCCGCGGTGCCGGGGATCTCCTCCTGCGCCATCAGCCGTGCGGCCAGCGGTTCCAGCCCTCTTTCCTTGGCGAGGGTCGCGCGGGTGCGGCGCTTTTGCTTGAAGGGCCGGTAGGTATCCTCCAATTCCGCCAGCGTCCGCGCCTCGGCAAGCCGCGCGGCCAGCGCGTCCGTCAGCACCCCCTGCTCCTCCATCGACCGCTCGATCGCCTCACGCCGCTTGTCCAACCCGCGCAAATACGCGAGCCTCTCGCCAAACATGCGAAGCACCTGATCGTCAAGCCCGCCCGTGGCCTCTTTGCGGTAGCGGGCAATAAACGGGATCGTATTCCCCTCCTCAATGAGCGCGGCAACGCGTCCGGCCTGGCTATCGCTCAGGCCGAATTCCTTCGCCAATACCGCCGTATGGTTCATTCATTTTCTTCCTTATCTAATTTAGAGATTAACGCGCTGTCCACGCGCCTGTCCTCAATCTTTTCTACTTGAATGCGCAGCCCGAACGCCTCCACCACGGGCGTGGCCCCATCCTCCGGGATGACGGACATCTGGCTGTATACCAGCCCGCCGAGCGTATCGTATTCGTCGTCCAGCGGCAGGTCCGCCCCCAGCGCCTCGCCGAGCGTCTCCAAGTCCACCGACCCGCTCACGCGCCAGAGGTTTGGCTCCAGCTGGTTAACCGCCTGCTCTTCCATAGGATCGAACTCGTCAAAGATCTCCCCCACGATCTCCTCCAGCAAATCCTCCATGCTCACGATGCCGCTGGTGCCGCCGTATTCGTCCACCACAATGGCCAGATGCGTCTTGTTCTTCTGCATATCGCGCAGCAGCACGTCCGCGCGCACGGTCTCCGGCACAAAGTACGCCGGGCGGATCAGGTCTTTGAGGGGCTTTGACCGCTCCTCCTGCAGGCTGAGCAAATACTCGCGCGTGCTCAGCGTGCCCACGATATCGTCAATGTCCTCATCATAGACGGGAAACCGCGAAAACCCCGTCTCGCGGATCGCGCGCATAATCTCCTCCTGAGAATCGGCCAGGGAAAAGGCGCATACGTCGGTGCGGTGCAGCATCACGTCCTGGGCTGTCTGGTTGTTGAACTCAAAGATGTTTTCAATCAGCTCCGCCTCGCCCGCTTCAATGGCGCCCTGTTCCTCGCCGATGTCCACCAGCATGCGGATGTTCTCCTCCGTGACCTCCTCATCCCCGCCCTCCGCCGGCACATGCAGCACGCGCAGCACCGCGTTCGTGGACAGGGTGAGCAGCGCCACGACAGGCGCCAGAAGCGTGGATAGCGCGCGGATCACGCCGGCGGAAAAGCGGGCTACCTTATACGTGTGCCGCATCGCGACGCGCTTGGGCGCAAGCTCGCCAAAGACCAGCGTAAAATACGCAAGTATGACGGTGATCACGACAACACAGGCGGATTCAAGCGTTTTGGGGGACATGAACGTAAGGCCCCATCCCGTCAGCACCCGCGCCAGACGGCCTGAGAAGTGGCTGGCCGCAAAGGCGCTTCCCAAAAAGCCCGCCAGCGTGACGCCGACCTGAATGGTGGATAGGAACCGGGTCGACGACTGCAACAACACCAGCATATTGGCGGCCTTGCGGTCGCCCTGCTCGGCTTGCCGTTTCACCTTGTTTTCGCTCAGGGAGATGACCGCGATCTCGGTCGCGGCAAAAAAAGCGTTGATGAGGATGAGCGCGATCTGCAGCAGCAACCGGCCCCATATAGGGTCAGGCACGTCGGATGACAACAAGAATTCCCCCCTTTTGATATACGACACCGCGCTTTTGTATACCCTTGCCCGTCAAAGTATATCATAGGCGGCCGCAAATGGCAATGTGCTCGCCTTTGGTTTCTCCGCGCCCATCCGTGAGCCGTTTTGTTTTCAGATTCCACCGGTATTTACGCCAAAAGAGCGCCGTTCATTATTTTGGCTCAAACGCGGGGTTTCATTGCATTTTACCGCATGGTATGATATCGTTAGTCGTATATTTTTAAGTATCAGCAAGGAGGCGTTATTCATGAGGCGTTCCCTGGCGGTTTTGTTGGGCATCACCATGATTCTGTCCCTGTTCATCCCCTCCGTTCTGGCGGAAGAAGCTACCTTGACCCAGCTGTATGGATCGGAGATCACCACGCTGAACTACCTGATCACAGGCAATACGAACGACTTTCGCCTGTCCGCCAAGATGATAGATACTTTGGTGGAGTATGACCGCTATGGCCAGGTACAGCCCTGCCTCGCGGCGTCTTGGGAGGTCAGCGAGGACGGCCTTGTCTGGACGTTCTACCTGCGCGAGGGCCTCAAGTGGGTCGATGGCGGCGGCCATCCCGCGGCGGATTTAACCGCCCATGACTTTGAGGCCGCCGCCAAATATATCTTGAACGCGCAGAACGCCTCCGTCACCGCCAACATAGTCTATGAGGTCGTAGAGGGCGCGAAAGCGTACTACGACGGCACCGCCACGCCGGACGAGGGCAAGGAACCCGCCCCTGTGATGGAATGGGAGACTGTCGGCGTCAAGGCGCTGGACGATCTGACCATTCAGTACACGCTGGCGGCGCCTGTCCCGTACTTCCTCTCCATGCTGACGTATGTATCCTTCATGCCGGTGAATGAAAAGTTTCTTGCGGCGCAGGGCGAGAACTTCGGCCTGGCCACGGGCAATGACACGATCCTCTATTGCGGCGAATACTACCTCTCTGCGTTTAGCCCGCAGGAAAAGCGCGTGCTGACCCGGAACGCCGAAAACTGGAACGCGGACAGGGTTTACATCACGACCCTTCTATACCTGTACAACAAAGAATCCAACACCGTGGGGCCTGAAATGTACCTGCGCGGCGAAATAGATTACGTGGAGGAATTCGATACCGCCATCGCCATGGAATGGCTGAACGACCCCGTCAAGGCGGATTATATCTGCCCCCTCCGCCCAACGAGCTTCTATTCCTACTTCTACGCCTTTAACTTTGACCCGCTCTTTGACGCGGTGTACGAGCCGGAGAATTGGAAGCTGGCCGCCAATAACGAAAACTTCCGCAAGGCTATCTATCACGGCCTGGACCGCCTCAAGGCCATGACCATCATCGACCCGTGGAACCCGGAAGCGCTAATCTACAATTCCGTCACACCGCCTTCGTTCGCCTCTCTAAACGGCACGGATTACACCGTCATGGGCGACTTAGCCCCCATTACCAGCCTTGGCCTTGATACCTTCAACGAGGCGAAGGCCCTCGAATACCGCGACGCCGCCAAGGCTGAGCTGGAAGCCGCGGGCGCCGCGTTCCCCATCAAGGTCCTCATGCCCTACAACCCCACGACCCAAGGCTGGGACGAAGAATGCCAGGTCGTCGAGCAGCAGCTGGAGGCTCTGCTGGGCAGCGGCTTTATCGACATCATCGTGGAAGCGGGCCCGTCTACGGGCTTTCTCTCGGAGGTGCGCCGCAGCGGCAAGTACGCCCTGCTCAAGTGCAACTGGGGGCCGGATTACGCCGACCCGCAGACATACACGGACCCCTTCTCTGACGGCAACACGTATAACTTCATGTACAAGGGCATGGAGGGCGGCTTTGTGGAGGCGTACTACGCCTTGGTCGCGGACGCCATGGCTATCACGGGCGATACGGAGGCCCGCTATGCCGCCTTTGCCAAGGCGGAAGCGTTCCTCATCAACAACGCCGTGATCATCCCTGTCGGCCGCGGCACCGGCGGTTACCTAGCGGCCAGATATGACCAGTTTGAAAATCCGTTCGCGCCCTTCGGCATCTCCATCTATCGCTACAAGGGCGTCTCCCTGCTGGACCACCCCGTGAACACGGACGAGTATTTCGACTGCTATGACAAGTGGCTGGAGGAGCGCGCGGCGCTGGTGGGCGAGTAAAACAAGTACGAGTGAAAGGCAGGGGCCGCATGACCCCTGCCTTTCACTCGCGTGAACCCGCGGTTGCCGTAAGGAGGCCTGTGTTTTGCTGCACTACATCGCCAAGCGCCTGTTCGCCGCGCTTATCACCCTGATGATCGTCATCACCATCGTGTTCATCCTCGTCCGACAGATGCCCATTGAGGGCTATTTTGACAACTTTGACAAGCTGGATCCGTCGGTGATCCGCGCGCGGCTTGCGCAGATGGGCCTTACCGACCCGCTTCCCCTCCAATTGAAAAACTTTTTTATCAAGCTATTCCATGGCGATTTAGGCGTATCCGCCCGCTACAGCGTTGGCGCGCCCATTGCCGGCATCCTTGCCAGGAAAGCCCCGCTCTCCATGGCGCTCGGCCTCATTGCCATGGCGCTCTCTCTGTCCCTTGGCATCCCGCTGGGCGCGGCCATGGCGCGCTCCAAAGCAAAATTCTGGGATAAGCTCGGCGCCGCTTTCATCGCGTTTGTCAGCGCGGTTCCCGCCGCGGTATACCATATTTTTATTCAGGCCTACGGCTCAAAGCTTGTCGGCGCGCCCATGCTCTTTGACAGGGGCACGCTTTCTTCATGGATTCTGCCCATCTTTTCCCTGTCCCTTGGCAATATCGCCTATTACGCGATGTGGCTGCGGCGGCACATGGTCGATGAAATGAACAAGGACTATGTTACGCTTGCCCGCGCCAAGGGCGTGGAAAGCCGCCATATTACCATGGCCCACGTGTTCCGCAACGCGTTCGTGCCCATGATCCAATACATCCCCAACGCCATCCTGTATACGGTCGTCGGCTCCATCTACGTCGAATCCCTCTACTCCGTGCCCGGTATGGGCGGCCTCTTGGTGGACGTCATCAGGCGGCAGGACAACCCGATGGTGCAAATCCTCGTCATGATCTACAGCTGCGTTGGCGTTGTGGGCCTTTTGCTGGGCGACCTGCTGATGACAGCCATTGATCCGCGCATCAGCTTCGCGAAAAAGGAGGGCGCGCGCTAATGGTCAAACTTCGCGAAGCAAAAAGCCGAGGGCTGGAGGACGCGCTGGAAAATTCCCTATTGGGCGATATGCCGCCACCTTCTGACATAGACGGCCTGTTCACGCCCGCCATCTTAAACGCGGCGGACGCGGAGCGCGCGGGCTACTCCGAATATTCCTACTGGCGCAGCACCTTCCGCGTCTTTCTCAGAAACCGCGCAGCCGTGTCTCTTCTCACCGTGCTGGCGGCGCTGCTTTTGTTTACCTTCCTTCAGCCGCTGCTGCCCGGCCAATACCCCGCCACGCTGATCATCAACCATCCCATCACCAAACTGCAGATGGCCAACGTGTCTCCGTCGCTGACCACAGTGAAGAAGGCCGTCCCGGCCGGCACGCGGCTTGTCGTCGTTCCCAGCGGCATAGAGGGCTGGACAGCCGTCACGAACGTGGCCGGCGCCATCCAGCGCCGTGAGGCGGTCACGGCTACCGAATACCACGGCGCGTGGCTGCGCGTGACCTATAAGGGCATGGACGGCTACATCGCAAACAATTTCACCACCAAGCTCAAGCTGCCGGAGGATCCCGCGGCTGTTCCGTACGAAACCCAGTCCAACTTCCAGATGAACCTGTACACCTCCATGGACGACTACACCAACAACGGCGCGGCGCTGTTTGTGGAGACCAGCCTGCTTGAATTTTCTCCAGACGGAAAGTTCGCCGTCACGAAAGACGCGGCAAAGCTTCGAACCATGCCCTCCGCAAACGCCTTCTGGTTTGGCACGAATATCCTGGGGCAGGACCTGTGGGCGCTTGTCTGGTCCGGCACGCGCACGTCGCTGTTTATCGGCTTCATGGTCGCGCTGGTGGAGGCTGTCATTGGCATTCTGATCGGCGTGCTGTGGGGCTATGTGCGCGGGCTTGACCGCGTTCTAACGGAAGTGTACAACGTGGCGGACAACATCCCCACCACCATCGTGCTGATCCTTGTCTCCTACATCATGCGCCCCGGCGTGGCGACGCTGGTGTTCGCCATGTGCCTGACGGAATGGGCCGGCATGGCGCGCTTCATCCGCAACCAGATCGTCATCCTCCGCGATCGCGATTATAACCTGGCGTCGCGCTGCCTTGGCTCCGGCACATGGCGCATCATCACCAGAAACCTGCTCCCCTATCTGGTGTCGGTCGTCATGCTGCGTATGGCCATGGCCATTCCCTCCGCCATTGGCAGCGAGGTGTTCATCACGTATATCGGCCTGGGCCTGCCGGTCAGCATCCCGTCCCTGGGCAACCTGATCAACGTCGGCAGGAGGCTCGTCTCCACCTCGCAGAGCTACCAGCTCGTATTCCCCACCATTGTGCTGTCCATCGTGACCATTTCGTTCTATATGATCGGCAACGCCTTCGCGGACGCCGCGGACCCTAAGAACCACGTGGCGTAGGCGGGGAGCGGGCGGAACGGGGCGAGGACGCCAGGCGGCTGTGCCCCCGCGCTCCCGCTTGGGGGCATGATCCTTCTCAGAACCCTTCCTTTCAGCCCTATACGCAAAGGAGCTGTACGTTATGGAAACCATCTTGCGCGTTTCCGATCTGGGCGTGAAGTTTAACCTCCGCGGTCAGGTGCTCACCGCCGTCCGGGGCGCTTCGCTGGATCTATATAAGGGCGAAAGCCTGGCCATTGTGGGCGAGAGCGGCTCGGGCAAGTCCGTATTGATCAAAACGTTTATGGGCATGCTGGACAAAAACGGCTGGATCAGTCAGGGGAGCATCGAATATGACGGCAAAGACCTGGCCGCGTTCCAAACGGAAAAGGAATGGCTGGCAATCCGCGGGCGGGAAATCGCCATGGTGATGCAGGATCCCATGACCAGCCTCAACCCGCTGAAGACCATTGGCGCGCAGATCGGCGAGGCGGTCCGTCTCCACCAGGGCCTATCCGGCGAGGCGCTGCGCGGGGCTGTGCTGGACATGCTGACCGATGTCGGCATTCAAAATCCCCAGCGCCGCGCCAGGCAATACCCGCACGAATTCTCCGGCGGCATGCGCCAGCGCGTCGTCATTGCCATCGCGATCGCCTGCAGGCCTAAAATACTCATCTGTGACGAGCCCACCACAGCCCTGGATGTCACCATCCAGGCGCAAATATTGGACCTGATCAGAGCGCTAAAGGCCAAATACAGCCTTACCACCCTGTATATCACCCACGATCTGGGCGTGGTCGCCAACGTAGCCGACCGCATCGCGGTCATGTACGCGGGCGATATCGTTGAACTGGGCACCACGGAGGAGGTCTTCTACGCGCCCGCGCATCCGTATACGTGGGCGCTTTTGTCCTCCCTGCCGCAGCTTGGCGTCAAAGGCCGGAAGCTTTACGCCATTCAGGGCACGCCGCCGAGCCTTTTGAGCAGGATCAAGGGCGACGCGTTTGCCCCGCGCAATCCCTACGCCCTCAAAATCGACTTTGAATACCGCCCGCCGTTCTTTGCCATCACGCCAACGCATAAAGCGCGGACATGGCTGCTTGACCCGCGCGCGCCAAAGCTCGCGCCGCCGGAGATTATCCGCAAGCTGCGCAGCGCCTACGGAGGGGAAAACCATGCCAAATAAGCGCGAGATTCTTTTGTCGGTTCGCGATATGGAGGTCGCCTTCGGCAGAGGCCGGAACCGGCATAAGGCCGTGGACGGCGTCAGCTTTGACGTCTACCGGCGGGAAACCTTTGGCCTGGTCGGCGAAAGCGGCTCGGGCAAAACAACCATCGGGCGCGGCATCATCCGCATCCATCCTTTGACAAAAGGGGAAATCACGTTCAAGGGCGAGCGCATTGACGGCAGAATCGGCCGCGGCCCTGACCGTATGGTCACGCGCAGGATCCAGATGATCTTTCAGGACCCCATGGCGTCGCTCAACGAGCGCGCGAAGGTGGATTATATCGTCTCCGAAGGGCTGTACAACACGCGCAAGGGCATCGCGGCGGCGGACCGGCGGGCGCTCGTGAGCAAGGCGCTGCTGGATGTGGGCCTTTTACCGGAGTTTGCCAGCCGCTTCCCGCATGAGTTTTCAGGCGGGCAGCGCCAGCGCATCGGCATTGCCCGCGCGTTGATTATGGAGCCGGAGTTCATCATCGCGGACGAGCCCATTTCCGCGCTCGACGTCTCCATCCGCGCCCAGGTGCTGGGCCTCATGAGCGACCTGAAAGAAAAGCGCGGGCTAACCTACCTGTTCATCTCGCACGACCTTTCCGTCATGCGCTTCATCTGCGACAGGATCGCCGTCATCCACAAGGGAAAGCTGGTGGAATTGGCGGAGACGGAACTTCTCTTCCGCCACCCGCTCCACCCCTATACGCGCGCGCTGCTGTCCGCCATTCCCCTTCCAGATCCCATCGCGGAGAAAAAGAAGGTGCTGGAGGTATACAGCGCGAGCCATCCCGACTATGGTCGGTATCCGCCCGCCTTTACGGAGGTTGAGCCGGATCACTTTGTGCTGGGCAGCAAAAGGGAGTTGGACGCGTATCGGGCAAGGCTTGAAAAGTGAAGGCGGGCGGATGAGGAGACGGCGCAAAAATGGGCTGTAAGGGATTGATCCCTTACGCGGGGTTCCAGGGAGCGGAGCCCCCGGCCCTCCCCCCTCATTCCCCCACGCACAAGGAGGTTCTCCATGCTCACCTACGACCTGGCCACAGCCCGCGCTTGGGCGGAAATCGACGTAGACAAGCTGCTGTCGAATTATCGCGGCGCGCTGTTGGAGCTATCCCCCGGCGTCCGGCACTATACGGTGCTCAAAGCCAACGCGTACGGCTTGGGGGCGGTGCCCATCGCGAAAATTCTCTACGGCGAGGGCGGCCGCCTGTTTGCCGCCGCCTGCGTGCTGGAGGCCGTGGAGCTAAAAAACGCGCTGCCGCCGGACGCGGACGTGCTTGTCATGGGCGAAACCATGCCGCCGGAGATCCCGCTGGCGCTGTCCTACGGCATCGTTTCCACCGTCTCCTCCTATGAAGGGGCGCGCCTCCTTTCCGAGCGCGCGGCACAGGCAGGCCAGACAGCGCGCTTCCACTGCAAGGTAGACACAGGGCTGCACCGGCTCGGTTTCTCCCTGGAGGAGGCGACAGACGCCATTGCGCGCCTCCTCCGGCTGCCCGCCATACGCTTTGAGGGCCTGTACAGCCATCTTCAGCGGCGCTCCACGGCATTTGACCGCCTGCAGGCCAAACGGCTTGTGCGGATACGGGATGAGCTCACGGCGCGCGGCGTCATGGTTCCCATGCTGCACCTGCTCGATTCCATCGGCATGTGGCGCTACCCGGAATATCAGTTTGACGCCGTGCGGGGCGCGGCTTTCCTCTTTGGATACACGCCGCAGGATTATCCCCGGCCGGAGAATATCCAATTCGCCCTGTCACTCAAAACGCGCATTGTGCGCATCCACGACGCGCAAGCCGGCGAATGCCTTGGGTATGGCTGTGAGCATCCGCTGAAAAGGCACACCCGCGCGGCCACGCTGTGCATCGGTTATGCGGACGGGTATCCGCGGGCTATGTCGCACGTGGGCGAGGCGGAGGTCCACGGGCGGCGCGCGAAAGTCATCGGCGTCGTGTGCATGGACCTGGTCATGGTCGATGTGACGGACATACCAGAGGCCCGCGTGGGCGATATCGTCACCATGCTGGGCGGCTCCATCGGCATTTTCGAATATGCGGGGTTCTCCGGCGGCTACCATAACGAATACATTTCCCTTCTCAGCCGCCGGGTTCCGCGCGTATATGTAAAGGCCGGTAAACCTATTGATATCGAGGGGTATTTGCCATGAACGACACAACCCTAAAGCGGCGCGCGCGGGAAACCGCGAACTTTACCCAGGACATCCGCCGCAAGCTGCATCGCATCCCGGAACTGGGCTTTGAGGAGCATAAGACACAGCGGCTGATCATGGACACGCTCGACAGCCTTGGCATTCCCTATACCGCGGAACGCACCTGGGTCATCGGCACGATAGCGGGCAAGGCGCCAGGCAAAACGGTGGCCCTGCGCGCGGATATTGACGGCTTGCCCATCGCGGAGCAAACGGGCCTGCCGTTTGCCTCGGCGCACGAGGGCCGCATGCACGCCTGCGGCCATGACGCGCACGCGGCCATTTTGCTGGGTAC
>JGI20171J29575_12612559_pt1 | contig 19554 bp, 19 predicted proteins | sample TergutNc150P4_FD_29575 | JGI IMG/M metagenome (IMG submission 29575)
CTTTAATGACCCCTCGTTTTGATCCCCGGCCGATTGCGGCGGGTGAGAGCTCATTCGACTTTCCCGCCGCATTTGCTGCAGAAAGCGGCGTCTTTTTCAAGCTTTTTTCCGCAGCATTTACAAACAGCTTTATTTTTTAATCCTGTAATAATGTTCCGGACAGCGGCTAGTTCTTCGTGAAGACGCTTTAGGTCTTCAATAATTTCCCAGGATTTGCTGTCATGTTCAGTTGACTCTTTAAGCGCTTGGTCGTAAGTCAGCTGTCCCAGCAACTGAAATTTACGTTTGATTTCTTCAGATAAATGCGATTCCGTAAATTTTAATTTTGAGATGTTTCCCAAATCTTCGGCTTTTTTACCGACAAACGCGGCAGCGGTTTTGGCGTTTTCTACGACATCTTCTATAATACCCATTTCTTCTTTACCTCTTTCTGTAAGTTAATAAATATGTATAAAATTAAAAATACATTTGGTTAAAATGAACTCTCTCTCACCGCAAACGGCAAGGGTACCAAAAGGAATTTTGATTTTGCCCAAGTCTCCTCAAAAAGACTTTGCCACGCGGAAGGGGCGCAAAATTAAAGCGAAGCGGGAGTTAATTGAATTTTTCATGAAAAGTTCTTATCTGTTCTTTTCTGGCTGTTATTTCATCAAACCTGTTGATATATTCATATGGATATTTGAAATTAAATATGCGCTCAATGTACCCGCTGCTTTGCTGTTTTAATTTTGTGACACCGCCGGCCCCGCAGGAAAAAATACTATGTGTTTCATCCATTGAAAACACATTATAAAATCCTTCCTGTCCCTGTTTAGTAAAACCTATATTTTCGCAATTTCCAACCATTTTGCTTTGGCGGTACAAATAATACGGTTTATATTTTCTAAGGTTTAGCTTTTCTATGCTTATATCAAGCATTTTCCATACGGTCATTGCGCTTTCTTTATGAATTTTCATGCTGTGTTCAGACAAAACAGCGCTGCGTTTCAGGGCGAGGGAATGAACCGTCACATTTTCCGGGTTCAGCAAAAGTGTTTTGTCAAGCGTATCAGAAAAGCCTTCGACAGTATCTTTTGGCAGCCCGGCAATAAGATCCATGTTAATACACTCAAAGCCGGCGTTGCGGGCAAGCTCAAAAGCGTCGTAGGTATGGGCTGAGCTGTGATTCCGCCCTATTTCGACAAGTATATCATCTTGAAAGGTTTGAGGGTTGATACTGATTCTATTTACATTATATGATTTCAAAACGGCTAGCTTTTCACCGGTGATTGTGTCCGGGCGCCCGGCTTCCACAGTGAATTCACGGCACCCGTCCATATTGAAACTGGTTGCTATGGTATCCAGTATTTTTTCAAGATGGACCGCATCCAACGCGGTGGGGGTACCGCCGCCGATATATACGCTTTCCAGGTTTAGCTTTAAATCTTCCGCAAGCTGTGCTGTTTGTTTCAGCTCCTTGCAAATCAGCTGGGTATAGGGCTGCATCAGGTGTTTAGCCCTGGTGATAGACTGTGATACAAAAGAGCAGTAACTGCAAATAGAATTACAAAATGGGATAGACACGTACAGGCTGAATGATTTTTTTGAAGAAAGCATTATAATTTTGTTTTCCGCCGATTCGGTTTGAAAGGCCAGGTCAATTTTTTTGTCACTGACAAAAAGTTTATTTTTAAAATAACTTCTTGTTTGTTCTTCTCCATAATGCCTGATTAGGCTGCGCAGCAGCTTAATAGGGCGTACTCCGGTTAAAATTCCCCAAGGCTGTTTGATTCCGCTGTATTCGCAAAGTATTTTGTAAAGCATAGAAGCCATTGAAAGCTCATTTTTGCTGTCTGATTTTGAATAGAAGTCGGTCAGAGTTTTATAAAAATTTCCGATTTTAACGGTAACAGAAATCTTATCAGACCGTTCGGTAATAATATAAGGCTCCGCAAAGGCGTAAGAATTATCTGAAATCATGATTTTTTCATTTGGGAAAAACAGACGTGTTAAATTTTCGATTTCATATTGGAATTGATGATTTTTGATGTATATATTCACTTTATATCACCTAATACAAAGTTTTATAAATCATATAATGATTATTTTGCCGTTCATGGTTAAGTGTAGTGCTTGGCCCGTGGCCGGGATAAACTATATAATCACCTTTTAAATTTTGCAGCCTTTCTAAAGATTTAAGCATCTGAGCACCGTTTCCCGTAGGCAGATCGACACGTCCTATTTCCTCAAAAAACAAAGTATCGCCGGAAATAATAACATTATCGAAAATAAAACAGCCGCTTCCTGAAGTATGGCCGGGAGTATGCATAAAAACAATTTTTGTTTCGCCCAGATAAAGAACATCTCCGTCATTCAAAAGTATATCGGCCGGAAAAGACGATGGGATTTTCCTTTTAAATTTACCGGATAAATTCAAAGCGGTACTTTGTAAAAGCTCGTTTTCCAAAGCGGAGATGACAACCTGAGCGTCATAACGGTCAGCTATAGTCTGTACTCCGCCTATATGGTCATAATGTCCGTGTGTCAGAAAAACATATTTTATTTTTTCTTTAGGCTGAGAGTCTAAAAATGAAAGGACTTTTTCATTATCCATACCGGGATCAACCACAGCGATTTCCCCTGAAGACGTATCGGTTAATATAATGCAGTTAGTACATATAATATGTACGGGAAAAATTTTTATATCTACCATAAAAAGCAACGCTCCCTGATTATGAGGTTTTCAAGTTCAACAAGGCTTAAATAATACTTTGGTGTAAATACTGCTTGTTATTGTACCACTTTCAATTAAATAAGTAAATAAAAAAATTAAAAATTAGGTGCAGCATTTTTTCCGCTCGTGTCCCTTATAATGCTCCCGTCATTTATTTCGATTATTCGGTTGCATTTTTGCGCTATTTTCTCACTGTGAGTTACTATTACAATTGTAATTCCCAAGGAGTTTAAATTAAAAAGCAATTCAAAAATGGATTCGGACGTTTTACTGTCAAGAGAGCCTGTGGGTTCATCAGCAAAAATATACTTTGGATTTGTTACAAGGGCGCGTGCGATAGCAACCCGCTGTTTTTGACCGCCGGAAAGTTGTGATACTTTTTTATTGGACAAAGCACTAATTCCCGTGCTTTCAATGGCCCTCAGAACAGCTTTCTTTTTATCTTTAATTTTATTATTAAAAAATAAAGGTACCATGACATTCTCAAACGCGGTAAAATCATTTATAAGGGCAAAATTTTGAAGTACTATTGAAATTTCAGAGCCTCGTAATGCAGACAGTTTTTTATCGCTGAGTTTTGAAACATTAGTATCATCAAGTATGTACTCTCCATCAAAGCTTTCAACGCATGACAGGATGTGTAATAATGTAGATTTACCCGCACCGCTTTCGCCTATAATGGCAGTTAGCTCTCCGTCTTTAATCTCTAAATCAATGTTTTTCAGTGCATGAAATTTATTTTTTTTGTTTTTTGAATATATTTTATTGAGTTGTTTTACTTTAATCATCACTATTACCTCATATCTTTATTCAGATTCACGAAAGCATTCTATCGGTGGATTGGATTTTAAAATTTTATAAGGGATAAACGAGAGTGTAATTAATAAACATAATATTAATACTGATGCAATCCAATTGTATATACACATAGTTTTACCTGCCGCAAAGAAAATTGATAGAAACAAAATAAACGCAATTAATATGTAAAAAGTAACGTATATCATACTTATAAAGGTGCTTTTCTGAGCAGAAGCTCCTTGTAAATATAAAACAGAATAAAAGTTCAAATTTTTAAGAGTGGACAATGAGATACATCCGGCAAGTCCTATTATTGATATGAGAAATAGTAATAAAACAAAAGGACTTAACGCTCTTATTCGAGCGAAGGCTTCATCTTTACCAAATTCAAGAATATCTTTAAATGTTCTGCTAACATAATTTTTGTTTGTTATTTCCAATGCTTTTTCCTCGTCTGCTGAATTCTTTAAAATAATTGCTTTGCCAGTGCCAGAAAGGCTGTTATATTCATATCCTGGAAATAATTCAACATAATCAGATAATGTTAATAAAGGCATGTATGAATAAGCGCTGTATGCATTTTTCATAACATATCTTGTATTCATGCCGGTTCCTCCAGCTGACAAAGAAAAATAGTATGGATCGTTTAAAACACCCACTATATTAATTTTTATATCCAGTTCTTCGTCTATAGTAATTATATCTCCCACACGGAAATCACTAACCGGATATGTGAGCACGACAGGAATTGTATCCATTTCCCCGTTATACTCATTTAACCATTTGCCTTCAGAAATTTTCGGCTTGTAATCCTCAACAAAGTTTCTGCTGTAAGTGATAAAATTGTAATAGTCATACATGATTGTGTTTCCGGTTTCACAATATTTAATACCATCAATTGACTCAAGCACTTTTGGAGAAATGCTGTTTTCTGAACCGCAATCGACAATAACGCCTTTAATATCTGACAGACCACATTCATTATATATATTTACTGTTTTGTAAAAATCATTTGTTGTAACAATGATTTCATTTGTTATAAACAACAAGGCAACTATCTGAACAGTGACAATTATGCTGCTCAATAGATTTTTACAAAAAATATGATACGCTAATTTTATTGATCCCATATATTTACCCACTTTCGTTTTGTTTAGATATAGAAACTTTTTTTATTGAATTAAGGATAAATGGAATAAAAACAGATATTACAACTATTAAAAATATAATAATTATATTAAAATAATGCACTGTTTCAAGAGCATATACGAGATTATCAAACGCGACAAAATCAATAATAACCGGCAAAAGCAGCCGGGTTATAATACATCCTAAAATTAATAATATTAAAGCAATAAAAAACATAACCGATGCAAACGCCCATAAACATTGCCTTTTTGACGCACCATTTATTCTAAATACATATATAAGTTCTTTGTTTTCTTCCAATATGTAATTATAGACAAAAACAACATTAAGCAACGAAATTAAAAATAATCCTATGTAAATTACAGAAATTAAATCATTAACCAAAATGTTCGAGTCCTCAACTCTGGGTGGCGGCTCAACATAACCTGTTTCAAAAGATTTATTTAACAGTTCAAAAATTTCATTGTACGCCTTAACTTCTAAATACTCTTTGAAAATAAACACAACCGAACGGTTATTATGCGTTATTTTATTCAACGCAGATATTGGCAGCGTATTTGTGCGATTATAATTTGTGCCGACCACGATATAATCTTTATCGTCAACATTTATGGTGTCTCCAACGATTATTCCTTCGTCAATGTCTTTGCTTGCAATAATTACATCATTATTTTTTGTAAATTCGTTTTCCGTAAAATATCTGCCGTACAAAACATTGTTTGGAAAATACATTAAATCAAAAGAAATATTCATATCTCTATCTTCAATAAACAACTGTTCCAAAGCTTTATTACACTTGCTTTTAAATGTTTCAATACTATTAATTAAATCAGAATTTGAAATCGTTTCATCAAATATTACTTTAAATGTTCTTGAATAATCAAATTCTTTTCTCACTTTCGCATCGCTGACAAAAAAGGAGTATACAAATAAAGACGCAAACAACGATACTATTTGGATAACACAAATTAAGCTAAATAATATTTTATGCTTTGAAACAAAAGTTAAAAAAATTTTTTTAGATACTTTTATCACATGACCCTCCTAGTGAAAGTGGGGACCCGAAGATTACTTCGGGTCCCCGAAAGAATTTCTTACTGTGTGCCGTCAACTGTATAGATTATTTTATCAGAATTCCTTGCCAATGTAATCACATGGTTTGTCCTTTTTATTTAAATGGAACAAGATTCCATGGGCTGTCCGAATGTTTCAGCAGACGTTTTGTGATTTGAATAATCGTTTTAAGTTTCATAATTCGGGTTAGTCCCATCAATCCGGCAGTTCCTCCCCACATTGCACGGCCGACAAGGTAACTTTGCGCAAACTCCTGCCAGTTATCATACTTTCCCAAAACCTGTTCATAAGCTATGTAGATTGCTTTCCAAGCTTCTTCCTCAGTTATATACTTTAAGTCATAAGACCATCTGCTGATATTAACCAGACGTCCCATATCCCAGGCCAGCGCTGATATTTTGGGGATTTCTGCGGGCGTACTGATAACCTGTTCCTTTATCAATAATGGGATTGAACTTCTCAAGTTTTTAGCAAATTGTTTATTGCGTTTGGATTCAAATACCATATTGTTTTCGTTATCTATACATTCTTTGATTTGGTCAAAAATTACCCGATGACCGCACTCACCGGTTATCATTTGGGAAATTGTTTCTCTGGCATCGCCTGGCGAGTGGATCCCCCATCCCTCCATCGTTGTCATGCTCCTAATTTTTTTTGTTCGGAGACTGTTGCAGTAGTCACCAAACATTGCCCCCATAATGGCACCTACATTGATTGCCTGCTGCTGCTTTGTCGTTAAATTTCCTTTTGGGTCCTTTACGCGAAATTGAGCTTGTTTCACTTTATAGTGTGATAAAAGCGGCAATCCGATAATGATAACTAAACAGACAAACACAAAGGCAATATATACAGGAGGATTTTTTATTGCATAAGCTATAAAGTCCTCCATAGCTTGGTTAATATCCATTATTTTTAGCTCCTTTAAAATTTACATTCCATCGGTGTGAACCGCAGCCCGTTTACCGTCTGCTCTGTATCCGTCGGATTAAAACCCAGCCGCCGATAAATATCTGCCGCATAGGGTGAGGCATTTACAGTGATTTTACTGTGGCCTTGGATTATTGTTTTCTCACTCAGCGCTGTTTCGAACAGTTTGCGTGCGATTCCCTGTCTGTGGTATTGTTTATCAACAGATAAAAGCGCAATGCGCAGAGGCGGCCCAACCGCTACAATTCCTACCGGTTTTTCGTTGTCAAATGCACCCCAAAGTTTAAATTCATCGCTTGCAATTTTATCCGCGATGAAATCAGGGTCAATGAACCTTTTGAATTCGTCGATACCTTCCTGTGCGTAATCAGGTGCTATGAATTCCAAAAACACTTTCCAAACCATATCCATAGCCGGAATGATATCCTCTTTTCCCAATTTCCGTATCACTGTCGGTCTTAAAGCCGCGTACATCTTCGCATCAACAGTCTGCCCGTTTTTGAGCGCGTTTTTTCTCAACACACCCTCAAATTGAAAACCCGCTTTTTCCAAAACCCTGCAGGAGGCAGCGTTGTGGGCATATAGCTCGGCAAAAATACGGACAATGTCGGTGTTTGTAAAAACAAATTCGCACATCTGCCGGACTGCTTCGGTCATGATCCCCTTATTCCAATAAGGCTCGGCGATATAGTATCCAAGCTCGGCGGTCAGACGGTGAACATTTTCTTTGCGAAACACGCTGATACTGCCAATGACTTTACCGCCATAAGTGATGGCAAATGCATATTGCGAGTCCTTCTTTGCCGCCAGCGTGGCGGTGATGAATTCACCGGCGTCCTTTTCTGTATATGGGTACGGAATACCGTCCCGCAGGTTATCTAACACATTTTTGTTATTGAGAGACGCCGCCAAATCTGCCGCATCCTCAATTCTCCAGTTCCGTAACCCGACACACAAAATCTTCTCCATAAATAAATTCTATCCTTTCATCTCTGCCTAATAATAACGATAAATACTTGTTATTTTAATTAAGATTTTCTATAATATTAAAAGAAAAGCTGAAAACTATATTCAACAGCGTTCTGGCAAACCAATGTCTATTTGTAAAAGCTCAAGTGCGTTCTTGGGCAAGTTTCAAAGTACGTACTTTTTCTGCTTTGGATTTTTGTTTTCCGATCTTGGCTGCATAAAAAAGGTGAGGTATTCTGTATAGGAGCCTCGCTTTTTAATTCTTAATGGTTTATTGCTATTTTGTTGTATTTTGATTATAATATGTAATATGAAAAAGCTATTTGAAAACCGATCTGAAAATCAATACAAAAAGGTGTACAATTTTGCTAAGAGGGGAAAGTGAAATTAATTTGAACCCCTAAATTAGTTGATATAATTTATAATATAAAGAAATTTTAGGTTGCATCATCTTCTGTAAAGAAAGAAAATATATCAGCCAAAAGAAAGAGTGTAACTATGGACAACGAAATTTCCATTAATAAGGGCGATAACACTTTCGGCGATGTAGTAAAAATCATTGAAACATCTAAAGAAGCGGCTTTTCGCAAGGTTAATGAAGAACTGATTTTAATGTATTGGCGCGTCGGGGAGTATTTAAGTGATGCAGTCAAAGAGAGTAATTATGGCGATGGTTTTATTCAAAACCTTGCGGATTTTTTTGCAAAAAACTACCCGGAAATCAAAGGGTTTAATCGCCGCGGTCTTTATCGTATGAAGCAATTTTATGAGCTGTATGCAGGAACAGAGATTGTGTCATCAGTGATGACACAATTGAGTTGGACTTGCCATTTGAAATTGATGTCTGGATGCAAAACTTTTGAAGAGCGAAAATTTTATATGGAATTAGCAGCTAAAGAACATTATACTGTTCGTGAGCTTGAACGACAAATTGATAGCGCATATTATGAGCGGCAGATGATTTCTGTCGATGCGTCAACCGGATGAATATAGAGCACTTTATTTTTTTGTTTAAATTTTTATTAACTTTCAGTCATGTGCGAAAGTTGAGTATGATATTGGATAGCCATTTACCATCGTTCCGTCAACCCATTCGTCTTTCAAACTACTATCATCAATCGCAAAAGTGTATTCACCATAACCGCTTATTTCACCATTATGCCAATTGCCCTCATAAACATCACCATTAGCGAAAGTCATTTTCCCTTGACCTTGGGCATGCCCATCAACCCAATTCACTTTGTAAACACTTCCATTCTTACCATAGATCAAACTTCCGTACCCATGAATTTTACCATACCGATTCATTAAATATGGTTCATCATATACTGCGACAGGATCAATGACTTGATGTGCAAAAAGCATCGTTTATATCTTGTTTTTTGATTAAACCGGGTGTATAATAATCCAAAGCGGGGAACACCACAACATAGAAATCTTAATAAGGTCTTTTTCCTGTTTTTTATTTCGCTTAAAGATTGATAAAATGCTAAAAAAATTAAGAGAGTATGAGATTGTTTTTTATTACGCTTCCGGGTTATAGCGGAACAAGCGTAATATAATACTCTGAAAGGTATGACATATGGCTAGATTTTCATTAGTGATTTGTGCGCTTATTGCTTTGACCGACCAGATTATAAAATATTTTGTCAATATGCTGTTAAAGCCTGTGGGGAGAATTGAGGTAATTGAAAATTTACTTACATTGACCTATGTAGAAAATAAAGGTGCCGCTTTAGGGATGCTTTCTAATATGCGCTGGTTATTCATTGCTGTTACAACTATTTTAATTGCGGTATTGCTGTATCTTATGATAATAAAAAAAATTGATAGCAAGCTTTTTTACATAGCTGCCGCTTTAATCGCCGGCGGCGGTATCGGCAACCTTATTGACAGAATTTATCTTGGTTACGTTATTGACTATCTGTATGTTACGTTTTTTCCGCCGGTATGCAATTTTGCGGATTATTGTATCACTATGGGAACCGTTCTGCTGATTATATTTATACTTTTTTATTCTGATTTCTTTGACGGGAAAAAGCAGGCTGATCATGTATGATTTTAAATTTACAATATCAAACGAGGAATCCGGGCAAAGGCTTGATAAATTTTTATCTGAAAATATCATTGAAATGACACGAAATGCTCTGGTAAAACAAATTGAACAACAAAATATTTCTGTGAACGGTAAACCGTCAAATAAAAAATATATAGTTAAAACCGGCGACATAATTGAGGCATATATACCTGATCCTGTGGCATATGAAGTATCGGCTGAAAATATTCCTTTGAAAATTATATATGAAGATGACGATTTGCTGATTATAGATAAGCCCAAAGGTATGACTGTACATCCCGGTCCGGGAAATTACTCAGGAACGTTAGTGAACGCTTTAATGTACCATTGCGGAAACAGCTTATCGGGAATCAACGGAGTGATGCGTCCCGGAATTGTACACAGAATTGATAAAAACACCAGCGGACTTTTAGTGGCGGCAAAAACTGATTTTGCGCATAACAGCCTGGCTGTTCAGCTGAAGGAACATAAGCTATGCCGTAAATATATTGCGGTAGTAAAAGGCAATATTAAGCAAAACGAGGGAACGGTTTGCGCTCCTGTCGGGCGAAGCAGCCGGGACAGAAAAAAGATGGCGGTAACAGATAAAAATTCAAAGAGAGCCGTGACCCATTATAAAGTACTTGAACGGTTTGGCGGACATACCCGGCGCGTGACGAGCGGCCCGCTTCCCGCGCAAAATGCGGATGAAAGAACAAGTTTTTTGTCCGTGTCAGAGCTGGCTGATAATTATTTCACACTCATTGAATGTCAGTTAGAAACAGGACGTACTCACCAAATCCGTGTTCACATGGCGTATATAGGGCATCCTATAGCCGGTGACGACGTTTATGGAGCAGTAGTTGGCAAAGCTGAGAAAGAACTTTGCGGTCAGTGCTTACACGCAAAAGAGCTACATTTAACTCATCCCAGAACACAGGAAAATAAAGCTTTTATTTCGGATATGCCTGATTATTTTTCTGATTTTTTGTTAAAGCTGAGATTTATTTTTGGTCAAGCTCATGAATAAACTCTGATAAGTTTAACTTTATGCAATGCTTTAATCGCAAAGAATTTAATGGCTGTTTCGATGGGGAAGAGGAAGGCGCTTTTTGCCGCCCGTGACGCAAGCATCACTTCGAACTTCCATCCAAATTGAAGATTAAGCCAAAATGAACCTAACAACAACTCAACAGAAATAGCCGCGAACAAACAAACAAAAATTAATCTGATCAGTTTAATATTTTGCTGGTATAAAAAGATACCGTAAATCAAACCGGTTAAAATACCGCTGACAGTCCAGCCTGGGAAATAAGCGCCGCCTAATGGGTTAAGGAAATAAGCTAAAATATCTCCGGCTCCGCCAATAGCGGCAGCTCCCACAGGTCCAAACAATACAGCGGCAATAATTATGGGCAGATAGTTAAATCCGATTTTAAACTCCTGAAATAAATTCAATGTAAAATTCGCGTAAACACCTAATATAACTCTTGCGGCCAGCAGCATTCCGCATATAGCAATAGAGGAAGTTTTTGAGAACTCCAAAGCTGAAGATTTTATTATTGATAACAATGAATATTGCTTACTTGTATTTTTGTTTTGCGGCTGCATTAATATTCCTCCAAAAATATACTCCGTTAAAATGAGAATCTGCTTAAGAGCTTGCCAAGAGGCTTGTAAAGAAAGAAGGTTGCCGCAGAGATCAAAATACCTTTGATTAAATTAAAGGGTGTAACGGAAAACAGACAGAAAGTAAACAGGTTATTAATTGCCGGGATGATAGATGTGCCCGCGGCGACAATGGCCTCAACCGGCGCGTTAAAAAGCCTTGCGTAAACCGGAATTAGTACATAGGCGTTAAGAATAACACCCGCGAGTGACATAGCTACCGTACCGGCCGTCATACCTAAAACGGCGAAGCTTTTGGATTTTTTAAATTTGTAAATAAATGAGGCCGGAAGTACAAAAGCACACCCGATTAAAAAGTTCGCCAGTTCACCTATTCCGCCTGTTTTAGAACCAAGCGCCAGATGAATTAGATTTTTAATCAGTTCCGCGGTGACTCCGCTTAAGGGCCCGTACAGAAAAGCGCAGATTAACACCGGGATTTCAGAGAGGTCAATCTTATAAAAATCAGGGGCGATAAAAGTCAGAGGAAATTCAATCATCATAACGACAGCCGCCAGAGCGGAAAACATGGCGGTAAAAGCTATTTTTTTTGCGGTGTTGGGCTTTGGTATTTGCTGTGCCGGATCGGTATTTTGTTTAACTGTTTGCTGCAATTTGATTACCTGCCTTTCTTTATATAGAGTCACCTCGAAGAGACTATCATTAATGGCAGTTCATATAATCCGTCACGCATAAAGTTTTCACACAGCTGCCGAGGATTTTGTTGTCAGGTGGTACAATTTAATGAAGCGCCATTTGATTGCCATAAATGCAAACAAAGCGGCGCTTTTGTTGTATCCTCTTTCATCCGGACTATGACCGTCGGTTTTGGAATTTCACCAAATCAGCAAAGGTACCCCTTTGTTAGCGGACTGTTACCGCCGGTGGAGAATTTCACTCCGCCCTGAAGACATTTAATATAGCATTAAAAGTATATATCGTGACAGGTGTGTTTGTCAAGTATCAAGTAATAAAACGCATTATTTGAATTAAAGATTTAAAATACTATTGCCAAATAGCAGATAAAAATATATAATTATTCTTGTGTTCAAGCAAATTAGTTTTTTTGTGCTTAAAGATTTATAAAGTTACTAAAGGGCGTGTTTATATTGATTAATGGTGAAATACTAAAAAATGCAATTCTATCGGGTACAAATAATATTAATCTAGAGAAATCAAGCATTAACGATTTGAATATTTTTCCGGTTCCTGACGGGGATACGGGAACTAATATGTCAATGACTATATCGGCATCTGTTCGTGAACTTTTGAAGAGCAGCTCACATGATATATCTGAAGTAGCTTCCGTGACTGCCGCGGCGATGCTGCGCGGCGCGAGAGGAAATTCAGGGGTTATCCTTTCGCTGTTGTTTCGCGGGTTTGAAAAAGGCTTAAAAGGTAAATCAGAAGCGGGCGGACGGGATTTAGCTGAAGCCCTCGGTGTAGGTGTGAAGGATGCTTACGGCGCGGTGATGAAGCCGACGGAAGGGACTATTCTTACGGTAGCGCGTCTGGCTTATGAGCATGGGCTGAAGGCGGCTGAATCGGATGATGATCCTGTAAAAGTATTTTCGGTTATCACGGAAGAGGCAAATAACGCGCTGCAAACAACACCCGATTTGCTGCCGGTACTGAAAAAAGCCGGTGTAGTAGACGCGGGCGGAAAAGGATTATGCGTTATTTTTGAAGGTATGCTTTCTGTTATCCGCGACGGAATAATTATTGAGGAAAGAGAACCATATGCGTCAAATGAAGATGATGCATTTAAAAATGCCGCCGCTGAATTTGATGAGGATATTAATTTCACATACTGCACAGAATATATTGTAGACAAAGATCCCGGGATAACAGCCGGGCCAAATGAACTAAGGCTGTTTCTTGAAACAATCGGGGATTCTGTAGTTCTTGTTGACGATGAAGAGATTATTAAAGTACATGTTCACACTGACCTTCCGGATGAAGCCTTAAAAATGGGCCTGACTTTCGGGTCGCTGCTTACGGTCAAGATTGAAAATATGCGTGAACAGCATAAAAAGGCAGCGGAAGATAACGAACAGGCGAGAGTGAAAAAAGAGAAAGAAGACCTCCGGTTTAAACAGCCGGAAGAAGAAATCGGACTTGTGGCGGTGGCGGCAGGCGAAGGCCTGAAAGATGTGTTTAAAGATGTGGGATGCACTCATATTGTAAGCGGCGGACAAAGCATGAATCCAAGTACCGAAGATATCTGTGAGGCGATTCTCGCGACGCCGGCAAAAACTGTTTTTGTATTGCCAAACAATAAAAATATTATTTTAGCGGCTGAACAGACTATTGATATGGTAAAAGACCGTGAAGTTGTAATTGTTCCAACAAAAACTATTCCTCAGGGTTTATCCGCGATGCTTGTTTATGATGAATCTGTTTCAGTGGAGAATAATAAGCTTGCCATGATGTCAAGTATGGAAACTGTTTCTACCGGACATGTAACATTTGCGGCGAGAGACAGTGAGTTTGGCGGCAGAAAAATAAAAGAAGGGGAAATAATTGCCCTTGAAGACGGTAAACTGACGATTTGCGAAAAATCAGCCTCAAAAGCGGTATATAAGCTGGCCAAAAATATGGTGAAAAGCAACACTTCTTTCCTGACAATCATTTATGGGAAAGACGTAAGCTCTGATGAAGCTGAAGCGGCTAAAAACCATATACGGGAAAAGCTAGGTTCCCACGTTGACATTTCACTGATTGACGGCGGCCAGCCTGTTTATTATTATATATTAGGTGTAGAGTGAATGTAAGGATGGAGAATGGAGAATTTATATCAAAAAATTCGGTTCAAAGAAAGATTAAAATTGAAAGTTATAAAGAGGGTGGTGACGCGGGCATAAACTCTGCTTTTTCACGCGTATTTGGTGCGCTGAATGAGTGGGGCGTCATGCTCCAAAAATGTCATTGTTTGCTGTTGGGATTGAAACGTTGTCAGGTATTGGTATAAAAACAGCCGAACGTTTTAGGAAAATAGGATTGTCTACAGTGGGCGGCCTTATCAGTTACTACCCGCGCGCTTATGAGGATTGGCGTACCACTGTACCGGTTTTAGAAGCTGAAAATGGTCACACTTGCTGTATAAAGGTACAAATAGAAAGCTTTTTCAGTGAGGGATATTCTTATAGCGGTAAGCTTGTATCTAAATTTACCGCTTTTGACGATTCCGGTACCTTGGAACTTATTTTTTTTAACAATAGGTATATAAAAGACATATTGAAATGCGGCAAAACGTATTATGTTCTAGGTAAAATATCAAAAGATTTATTTAAAATTCAAATGTATTCACCTTCTTTTGTGCCGGAAAAACAATGTATGCCTGTTTTACCTGTATATAAATTAACATCCGGTTTAACTAACCGGATGGTGCAAAACGCTGTTAAGGCCGCTTTAGATTTATTGCCGCAAAAGATAAAAGATACAATTCCCGAAAATATTAAAGATAAATACCAGATATGTGATCTTGATTTCGCAATAAGAAACATACATTTTCCGGACAGCATGGAAAGTATAACAGACGCTAAAAACAGACTGGCATTTGAGGAGCTGCTGATTCTTAATTTGGGATTAAGCCAGTTTAAAAATCTTAGGAAACAGGAAAAAAATATACATGTTCAAAAAGACTGGTCAGAAGAGTTCAATTCCTTGCTGCCGTTTTCAATGACAGAATCGCAAAAAAAAGTAATAGACGAATGCGTGTATGATATATGTCATAAAAAGTCGCCCATGAACCGTCTTATTCAAGGCGATGTGGGTTCAGGGAAAACAGCAGTGGCATCATCTGTCATGTTTACAGTTATTAAAAACGGATATCAGGCTGCTTTTATGGCGCCTACAGAAATTTTGGCGCAGCAGCATTATCAAACACTGTCTAAGCTGTTGGAAGGTACCGGTATCCGGTTATCGCTTCTTACAGGATCTATGTCCCCGGGACAAAAAAAGAAGCTTAGGGAACAGCTGGCGGAAGGTATGGTTGATTTAGTAATAGGTACCCATTCACTTATTACAGACGCGACAGTGTTTAAAGCTTTAGGAATTGTCGTAACTGACGAACAGCACCGGTTTGGCGTGTCACAGCGCACAAAATTAGCGGACAAGGGCGAAAACCCTCATCTGCTTGTAATGAGTGCTACCCCTATCCCGCGGACAATGGCATTGACTATTTTTGGGGATTTAGATATTTCTGTTATTTCAGAAATGCCAAAAGGCAGAATGAAAACGGAGACATACTTGATTGATAGTTCAAAGCGTACAAGAGCATATAATTTTATAAAAAAACATATATTAATGGGCCGGCAATGCTGTATAGTATGCCCTGTGGTGGAAAACGGAGAGAGCAATTTAGCCTCAGCGGAAGGTTATGCGGCTGAACTCAGAAACGGTGTATTCAAAGGCTTTAAAGTGGGATTGATCCATGGAAAAATGAAATCCGCTGATAAAGATAAAGCTATGGAAAAATTCGCGCAGGGAGAAACTTCACTTTTAGTTGCCACAACGGTTATAGAGGTAGGTATTGATGTACCTAACGCGGTGGTGATTATGATTGAAAACGCTGAGCGTTTTGGTTTGTCTCAGCTGCACCAGCTGAGAGGACGTGTAGGCCGGGGGACAGAACAATCGTTTTGTATTTTACTGTCCGACGCGGAAAAAGAAGAAACGCTGCAAAGGTTAAAAATTATGTGTCAGACAAACGATGGTTTTTTAATTGCCGACGCGGATTTACAATTCCGGGGACCGGGTGATTTTTTCGGACAGCGCCAGCATGGTTTGCCGGAACTTTCAGTGGCGGATTTTTCCGATATGAATCATCTCAAAAAATCAAAAGACGCGGCAAAAGATATTTTAGAAATCTCTCCCGATTTAAACCATGAAAGCTTAAAAGGTCTTAAAGCTGAAATCCGCCGCCTTTTTAAGGATACCGATATAAGCTTGTAACAAGTTTAGTGACTTAAGGATTAATAACAGCAATAAAAAAACAAGATAATGCTTTAGGAAAATATCGGGCGTGTTTCAAAAAAGGTATGTTTTTGTTGACATGGATTACGTAGAGGCGTATAGTATCCGCCCGCGGGCGCATATTATGCGCCCCTACAATGAATGATTTCACACATGTTGTTTTACATCACATCAACGGCAGTTGAAGCCAATTGTTCTTTCATGGGCATTTTGCGCGCGGGGCAGGCGCCGCGTCACGCGCCTGGTTATTTCTTTTTAGGCTTAAATACTTTATTTGCTGGAATAACATCATCAAATACCGCAAAAACATTATCAGATATACGTTTATCCAGATGCAAGCTGCCAAAAAACCATTTATCGAACTTAACACCTCTGAAAACTTGATCCAGGTACCTGTTTGTGTCATTAACCATATTTTTTGAGGTAAACCGCTTTTTTATACTTGAAATAGGCTCATGTGTTACGATATAATCCACTTTGCATTTGCATTTTCTTAACTGAGTGACACCAAACATCATTTCATCGGGATTAGGCAGTTCCTGTTCAAACCAGCAGTTTTGATCAATTAATATATTCAGATCGTGACTGACGCCCCCGCCAAACGCGAAAATTTTTGAATTTTCCACCTTATACACGCAGCCGCGTATTAAATGAAAGATGTTATCCGCTATTTGATGAGCGGGACTGCCTTTGAAATCTATAACAGGGTACTGTTCAAGAAGATCAAAATTTTCATGAGTGCCGTCAACAAATAAAATATTATATTTTTTATTTTCCAGTTCGTTGAGTTTTCTTTGTTCCTCATTAGAATTATCCCAAATAAAACCAAAGTCACCACATACGATTAACGTATCATCTTTTTTTAATTTTTTTACTTTCTTATCGCTAAATCTTTTAATTTGACCATGTGTATCACCGGTAATATAAATCAACAATGGTCCCCCCTTTTCAATGCCTTCCCAGTCTGATTTTGCGCACCTTGGAGTGAGATACTATATATATTTTATCATATGTGAGGATTGTTTTCTATGATTAAAAGGCTTTTTTTTGTTATTTTATCTTTCGTATTGATTTCTATTAACCTTTTTTCGGTATCGGGATTAGATTATAAGTGTCCGGTCGAGCCCCGGTCTGATTCGGTTTATCTGGTTAATATGGATACGGGTACAGTTGTTTACGAAAAGAATGCCGATAAAAGAAATTTCCCGGCATCCACAACTAAAATCATGACTTATATTATTGCCATTGAAAATATTCAGGATATAGATCACACTATGGTGGAGATAAAGGAATCGGTAATTAAAGAACTGGCAGATACGGACAGCTCAGTTGCGGGTTTGGAAAATCATATAGGCAAGAAACTGTCGGTTAAAGATCTTTTATACTGCTTGATGGTGGCTTCGGGAAACGACGCGTCGTTAGTACTGGCTGATTATGTCGGCAAAGGCAGTATTGAATCGTTTGTAAAAAAAATGAATGAAAAAGCGGCGGAGCTGGGATGTAAAAATACAAACTTTACTAATCCTCACGGGCTGCATAACGATAATCATTATACTACTGCCAAGGACTTATATATTATAGCAAATTATGCGCTCACTTTGCCGAATTTTGCTGAAATATCCAATACAGTTACGTATTTAATAAAAGGTGATGACTATCCACTTACCACAACTAACTATATGATTGACCCCAGCAGAGAAAGCGACTATTATTATTTATATTGCCGCGGCATAAAAACGGGATATACAGATGAAGCCGGGCGCTGTTTAGTATCGACAGCAATTGCGGATGGATATGCGTACATGTGCATTACGCTTCACGCACCCGGCGGCAGTGAAGATAGTATTGGTTCAATGCTGGATTCAAGGGAATTTTACCGGTGGGCTTTAACAAATATAGAGATAAAATATCTGATAAGTAAACAGACACCTATCTGTGAGCAAAATATTAATTTCGGTAAGGGTATAGAAAGTATCAGGCTTGTTCCTCAAAACAATGTAAATCATCTTATGCCAAAAGACATGGAGGAAGCCGATATTACATGGAAAGCACATACAATGGATTCGATAGACGCTCCTGTTAAGGAGGGTGACATACTGGGAACGGCAGATGTTTTTTACAAAGGAGAAAAAATAAAAGAGATTAATCTTGTGGCGGAGCAGGATGTGGAACGCAGCCCGGTATTGTTTGCTTTACATATGATTAAATCTATTGTTTTTTCAATATGGTTTCTTGTGTCAATGGCTATAATAATTATTTTATGCTTTATTTATTTTTTCATTACGGCAAAATATAACCTTGATAGGGATTATCAAAAGAAAGTTAAAAAATATAGGAATCTTTAGTAACTTAAAGATTGATAACAATGGGGGTGGTATAGTGGACTTTAAAATTGTATCGGAATTCAAACCTGCAGGTGACCAGGAAAATGCTGTCCGCAAAATTGTTGAGAGCATAAAAAGCGGGAATAAAGAACAGACACTGCTTGGTGTTACCGGTTCCGGAAAAACATTTACTATGGCCAATGTTATTGAACGTCTAAACAGGCCTGCGCTTGTGCTGGCTCACAATAAAACCTTGGCGGCGCAGCTGTGCACAGAGTTTAAAGAATTTTTCCCTGATAACGCGGTAGAATATTTTGTGAGCTATTTTGATTATTATCAGCCGGAAGCTTATATTGCCAATACTGACACATATATAGAAAAAGACAGCAGCATAAATGAAGAAATTGATAAATTGCGCCACAGCGCCACACTGGCTCTTTCCGAAAGACGGGATGTCATTATTGTGGCGTCAATTTCATGTATTTATAGTTTAGGAAACCCTATAGATTACCGAAACATGGTTGTGTCATTGCGTCCGGGTATGGAAAAAAGCCGTGATTTTCTTATCAGAAAGCTTGTGGATTTACATTATGAGCGAAATGATTTAAATTTAGTCAGAAATAAGTTTCGGGTAAGGGGAGATGTGGTGGAGCTGTGCCCCGCGTACTCTTCCGATAACATTATACGTGTAGAGCTCTTTGGAGATACTATTGATAAAATAAGTGAAATTAACAGAGTTACGGGTGAATTTAAAGGAACTTTACGGCATGTGGCGATTTATCCGGCATCCCATTATATTGTAGAAAACGATAAGATGGAAGAGGCAATTTCAAAACTGGAACAGGAACTGGCAAAGCGGCTTGCGTATTTTCGCGATAACGGCAAACTGCTTGAAGCCC
>JGI20171J29575_12612557_pt1 | contig 19401 bp, 16 predicted proteins | sample TergutNc150P4_FD_29575 | JGI IMG/M metagenome (IMG submission 29575)
GGCAGACGACGACGGTTGGCTATCGCCAACCTAGGAGGATAACAAAGAAAAGCGGAAAAAGATGCTGGGCATGGCGGGTTGTGTTCGACACCCTTAGCCCTAAGCGCGGATGGTATAATTTGCAAAAGTTTGGGAATAAAGCTTTGAATTTGCTCTGCGGTTATACCTGCATTTGATTATAAGATCTGTCTGATAAATCTTTTCGCAAAAAAATGCTGGAGATTAAAATCATTATCTTGATTGTCGATCCTGCTGAGCTGGTGTTCAAGGGTGTCTCGTATAATGTTTGTATCAAGCTTTGTCTCCTTGTTATTCAATACATCCGCAAGATAAAAAACAGAGCCGGAATCCAGAGTATCAAGAAGATCATAATCAAACTTGGAAGTAATACCTTGCTCGTATTGTTCGATGTTATATTTCGCGATAACACCGTCTACATTTGAAAAACATAATATCCCAAACATTAATACAAAACAAATTAAGCATATTTTATAAAACCGGAGTTTTAAAAAAAATTGTTTAAATATAATAAGTATAAAAATAAGCGCCAGCAAGAACATAAACCATAAAGTATAAATTCTAAGTCTTGTTAATCCGCATTCGGTTATGTATAATAACATCTTGCTTACTGCCGTTGTAAGCAAGACCAAAGTAAATAATGACAGTACAGAGATATATATTCTTACGGATAATTTCATAAGACCTCCTTTGCGCTTAACAAATAAATAAACCGCGACAATCATAGCTAGATTTATAAGGGATATGGCGCACAGCTCAAAAAAACCTTTTCTGGCATAATCGGAAAAAGTAAATCCCTCTGGAAGAAGGCTTTTGAAAGCGGAGAAGAAATATGCCATTTGTGAAAATATGTATAAAACATACGTTATCAAAACCGGCATCAACGCGGATTGCGCAATCAATGGTGGCATTTTTTGAATTGTTTGTGCTGATTCATCACGTTTTTCCTCATTAAAGGCACTATTTTTACCACTTATTTGGCTGTATATTGAACTATAAATATAAAACGCAACAGGAAGCCCTACCGCCAGTTGAAATGTAAATAAAAATACTTCTCCGATTATCATATCAAGTGAAAAAATCCTTCTAAACATTTCGTCTGAAGAAATTAAAAGCGGGATAATAATCACAAGGACCGGGACCGCTATTGCCAGGCCTATTAGTATTTGACTGACTTTCTTTTGTGATTGTTGCGGGGACCTAACGCTTTGGACTACCGCCATTGGACAATCGCCAAAGCTGATAAAAGGCCCTAAAAAAACCGATTTTAAGACTGATAAAATAAAGTTTTTTTCAGATACAGCATTGTTTGATCCCGATGTGTATATGAGAAACAGCCCGGAAAACACAATAAAAATGAAATTCAGAAACTTTATAAATGTGTTATCGTTGATAAAGAAATTGAGGCTAAAAATGAATATGATAACAAAACTAAAGACATGAGCAACCGGTATTTGCTTTTGCTCTTTTTTTAAAAAGATTACAGTAAAAATAATGGTAAATACACAAAATAAAGTCGCCGACAAACTCATGTTTCCCATTAGCACAAACTTAATGAAAATATAACCCAGCGCGATAAAAAGAAACGCAAAAACCTTTTCTAATGTCGTGTAAACCGGGGTTATCTTTTTGGGCTTAAAAAAAGGCGCTTGCGGTGGATAATTGTAATAATCCATTACTGTATTAATGGGAATCACCCCGTTTGGCGCTTGATTTTGCGAGGGGATATTTGAAACTGAGCTCTTAACAGGCGGTTGATATGAATTATTTGCAGGTTGCCGTGCAGCATTATTGGCTGGCGGCTGCTTAGCGCTTTCATCCTGCGGAACGTTTTGAGGCAGCGGTGCGGATTTGCTTTCAATGTTTAGCGATTCATTGTTTAATGGTTCGTTTGTCATTATGTCACCCCGTTCATTCTTAGAGCCTGTTCAGGCTCTTATAAAAAGTCCCGCCTTTATGTTAAAAAAGGCGGGATTACTGCATTCTGCGACCAAATCGATAAGCCGGATTCTGTCATGAACAGCCATCTGTCTGGGCCTTACGTTACCGTAAAGGCTCGCTGCCACCTCCATGGGACACGCCGAGCAAGCGTTTATACACTGCATAACGCAATGTAAGTGTCCCGCCGCGGTGTTGCTCCAAATAGGGTTTACAGGGTAGTTTTGTTCCCAAAACACCGGTGAGCTCTTACCTCGCCTTTCCATCCTTACCCGTTTAGAGACAAGAAACAAAAGGCTGGATAATAGCTTTTCGTTTCTTATCTCTAACAAGGCGGTATATTTCTGTTGCACTATCCCTAGGGTCGCCCCCGGCGGCCGTTAGCCGTTATTTTTGCTCTATGGAGTCCGGACTTTCCTCAAACGGTTTCCTTTCGAAAACCGCCTGCGGCTGTTTAATTTACTCGCAGCACAACATTATATTATAATATTTAAACTAAAATGTCAATTACTTTTATTCGTTATCTAGGCGCGTCGGCCCACATTCCTGCCGTTCGTCCCCCGTTATGAGCAAATATGTTATGTATTCCAAAGGGGACAAGGTACATAACGCCTGCAATTTCAGTGTGATGCCAAGTGTAACCGTCCCTTTTCCCGCCAATTTGATTATCAAGCCAGCTAAACTGTTTGCTGTCAGTCATTTTCCACATTTCCTTAGGAAGTTCTACAATTTCTTCTACAATGCTATCACCAATTATAAATTCTGAAGGATATACAATATAATATCTAGGGTGTTTAAAATCCGCAAAACCAAACTGAAGTGTAATACCGTCATATCCGGTTCCGGGGTCAGGCTTTTTTACATCAATCTCCGGTATATAACCTAACGCGATAGCTTGATTTCTTATTTGGGTCTTTTGTCCTGCATTTAATTTACCGGGAAAATTATTTTCCCAAGACCAAGGTTTATTGCTAAGTACAACACGACTATAAAGAAGTGCATAATCATTTAGAACATCTTGATCAAAGCTTTTTGTACCATTGGCAAATTTCAGTACATTTTCAGGTATCTCACCGTCACCGATTGGGGAAGTAGATGGTTCCGGTGTTATAGTGCCATAATACATTCCTGTTAATTCAAGATTGTGAATACGGTTAGTCCCTGATCCTGAAGTCGTCGAACCCCCAATAGAAACATTATCAATTTGGCACAGCCGTATTATCAGAGTATCTGTGCCGTTTGGAATTGTTGCGGTAATAGAGTTTTTACCATTATCATCAGCCACTATGTAAGTCTCAACAACCGTAAATTCGTTGTCAGATTCATACGCATACTGAATATTAAAATTTTGGGGGCTTGTATTACTCCCCGACGTCTGTAAAATTAGTTTTATTTCTGTTAAATTTTCAACGGATAATTCTATTTCCCAATAATCTTTAATTGTATTAATTGTACTGCCAATACCCCATAGTGAAGATGTGAGAGTCAGAGTTGTTTTAGCCACGGTAATTTTTGATGTCCGGCCGAATCGCTGAAGAGTTGCGTATGCATTATCAGGTGTTAAATACGAGTAAGATACCGGATAAAAAATATAAACGTCTTCTTCAGCAGGGTCAGCGGCATTGGTACTTGAACCGGTTGGAACACTTGAATCACCCTCTGAGTCTTCAACAGGGGGATCGTACCTGGGGCTGGCGGCATTCCATTTTGCAATTTGTATATATGTTGACCCTATTATAGTGGTTTCCTCTGTTGGGTCAGAGATAGTTGACGCGGTTGGATCTGTTAATCCTGTCGGTTCTGTTGGTTCAGTAACAACTGTTGATGGCGCTGAATTCGTCGGTTCTGTCGGTTCCGTAACAACTGTTGCTGATGTTGAATTCGTCAGCTCTGTCGGTTTAGTAATTGTTGCTGACGTTGAATTCGTCGGTTCTGTCGGTTTAATAATTGTTGCTGACGTTGAATTCGTCGGTTCTGTCGGTTTAGTAACTGTTGCTGATGTTGAATTCGTGGTATTTTCTGTTGAAAAAATAACTGTTATTGTAGTTGAACCTGTTGGCTCCGAAGGGTCAGTCGGTACTATCGTTATAGCAGTTATTGTTGTGTTTGTGGGCGATGTGCTTAAAGCAGCCGAACTTGCTTCTGCGTCTGTTGTCGTTTGCGCAGGGTGTGTAGCAATACTATTATCATATAGCTTTTGTCCTACCTTTTCGCCGTCTGTACCCGCTAATTTTATCTTAGCTACATATTTTTGTATATATGTAGCGCATTTTACATTGATTACTTGACTTGGAAGAAAATTAGCTAGCTTTTGTGGTTTTCCCTCTAAGGTAAGTATTTTCGCAACATGCTTTTGTACTACTGTGGCGTCTTTGACAGAAATTTTACCGTCTACATCGGCATCACCTATAATGCCAATCAAATTAGCTTCACCAAGCTCCCCTGTTGCCTGAGAGCTTAAGACTGCCGTAGAAAATATACCGAAAACTATAGCAAAAACAAGTATTAAACTAAGGATCTTACGGTTGTTATTCATGTATAAAAGCTCCTTTTGTAGTAAAATGTTGAAATATGCAAAATTTGGTATAAAGAGCATAAAGAGCAGGAAAACCTGCTCTTTATGCTGTTTTAGCTTTTAATAAGTGTTTGTCTTTACTATTTCAGAAAACGTCGCTGAATTTGATATATATACTTTATATTTGAATGTAGAATCAAATATAGAATTAGTATTATATGCAGGATTTTCATTCAGCAAGCTGCAATATAAAATTTGGTACCATTGTGATGCATCCGTGCCAAAAACCAGAAAATACTCATTTTCACTGCCTTTGATAGCAAGATTCCCGCCTTCTCCGTTGGGAATCGGATCACCACTCGCACTGGGCCCCTTACGAATGGTTAAACTAGACCCATTTTTTAGACGCCCGATCATACTGGGCACTAATTTTGTATACGCTGCGCCGTTGGAAATGTAGCCAAATTTACCCTTTTCGTATTCAATCTTATACCAACCTGAAGCGGTATCACGGCCTACAACATGAACAAAAGTATCTTTCGTGAGACCTGTTAATACTGTCCCTGATGTGGTGGCGGTTGCTCTTACATTTAATCCGTCGGCCAAGACCTGCGCGATTTCCGAATTTAACGTTACTTCTATTCTTGCAGGCAATTCAGGTACGTCAGGTATTTCAGGCTCGGTTGGTTTAGTAACTACATCGCCGTATCCCGGATCGTTAGGATCTATACGGTCAATTACTTCAGGGCGGTTCATATTATGTACATCGTTAGTGAGATCAGGTGACGCGCTGTCATGGGTGAAATATCTTAACTGATAATAACTGGAGCTATTTGCACCGGGAATACCCATTCCATTATATGCACCTGTATTGGCTACCAGACCATAGTTAAAATTTGTACCTCCGGCTTGTGCTATAACACAACCAGTTCCATTTGGATACCCTGATGGCGGAACATTGTATTTGTAAGTGGATGTTTCCGGGCGAACTACTTGAACATGACCTGATGAGCTGTCGTTTTTATTTCTACATACCGTAACGGTCGGAAATCCATTATTTGCTCTGTTTTGCGCAATTGTAGGATCAACTTCAGTCCAACCGTAATCTTTACCGTAATTAACTATCCACACATACAGCATATTAGCGGAAAGCTCATACATACCTGACTGTCCGCTTGCACCCGGAGCCGGTTGATAAGGTGTTTTCACCGCTGCCCTGCCGGGAACATTATAATCACCGTCTCCTTTAGCCCAATGAGGGAAATGTACACCCATAGCCCCCATTACATCCCAGTCAAATATATTGCAGTATGTGGCTTGAATTGAAGTTTGGTATACATTATTGGCATTAACATAAGTTTGGTTATAACGCGAATTGTAAGTTGTTGTGAAAGCTTTATCGGTTGCGTTCCATGTGTTTTGACCCACTTTAAACTGATCAATTACTTTATTATACGCGTCAGGCCCGCGGCTGCCAATTTTATTGCGGAGACCAGGATTGTTTGCGAGCGCCCTGCTTCCCCAGGTTCCATTAGATTGACCTCCAACGGAAATATTTGGTGAAGTGGTCGATGTGTCCGCAGTACCTTTAGGTATTAGAACATTATAAATTGAAATGTAACCTACTTTTGTTCCATCATATAAAATTTTGTACCATTGACCTGAAGTATCTTTTTCCATGATTAGAACAAAAGAATCTCTTTTTACGGTGCCTACAACATTGTTGCTTACTTGCGCAGAGGAATGAACATACTTGCTTTCCAGTAATTTTCCTACACGGCTTGTAACTACGGCTTTGGTACTTGAGTCAAACGAAACATAAGCCAATTTCCCCTTGTCGTATTCAACCTGCATCCATTTTGTATCCGGATCTATTTTTGTAATATGTACGAAACTGTTTTGCGCCAAGGATGCTAGTAAATTCCCGGTTGCGGAAGGTGTCGCTCTTACATTTTGAACACCGGATGTGGGGGTCCCCGCGATAGATAACAATGTAATATTCGGGTCGGTTACGTCAGGATACCTTGTTGCCAGTGTTCCTTTGCCTAAGATGTACTTCTGGATAAGCAACAAGTCTAAAACATCAACTTCTTTGTCTTCGTTAATATCTCCTATGGTTTTTTCTTGCGCCGTCAAATTCCGAACACCTAAGATGTAATCTTGAAGATATAAAAGGTCAATAACATCAACCTCGGCATTTCCGTTTACATCTCCTGGGTTAAACAGAAACTCGCTGGCTGCGCTGGCAGGTATGCAAAACAGTGGCAATAATAAGGCAAATAACTGAAAAACCAAAACAATAGACAACATTTTCTTTAAACTTTTTCTCATTAAATTTTCCCCTTTCTAAAAATGAACATTGAATTAAATTTTTTTTATATATTTTTCCACTACTAATTATACTACAAATGAAAAAAAAATCAAGATTATTCTTCTTACATTATTAACAAAAATTATGTCTGATAATCTGTACAATTTGTTCAAATTTATGATAAGATGCCTCCTGAAACTGCTTGCAACGCAATTCACTTCTCAAAACGCGCTTCAAAATCTCCTCCCATAATTTAACTCTTTATGTATATACTTTATTACTAATAAATTCTTTATCAATTTGCTGTCAACTGTATAAAAATGTATTGTAATTAAAATATATTAAAAATACCCGGATACAACCGACCAAACCTTATCCGCAACACTGCTTATATCGCCGTCAGCATCAATAATCACTACGTTTTCTATATCCTTCAATTTATCAAAAGCTTCAAAATATTTTTCACGTACCGAGATTAATCTATCTTCCTCTTCAAATAATTCGGTATGAAATCGTTCACACTGTATTCTCTTAAGTGCGATTTTTACAGGGATATCTAAAAATACAGTCAGTGTGGGTCTCAGTATGTCCGAACTTATAGAATTACTTTTTATCACCCAATCCATATCAATATCAACGCCATGATAAGCGTATGACGAGAAGTAATATCTATCTGTAATAACAGTTACCCCATCATTAATTTTTTGGCAAATTCCGTCAATCTCATTAAGAAGATGGTCTACTCTATCTGCCACAAACAAACTGGCAATAACTTTATTATCCGCTGCTATTCGGCCAGTCATTATCTGGTGAATTAAAGAACCTATAGGAGAATCAGTTGGTTCCCTTGTCTCATAGCAACGTATTCCGGCGTCCGACAGCCGTTCTATTAGTTTTTTAATTTGTGTGCTTTTACCAGAGCCGTCAATACCTTCAAAAGCGATAAATTTACTGTTGCCGTTACTCTTTATTGTCTCGTTCATAGTGCAAAAACCTTTCAATATTTTCTGATTATACAAAGCAAGCTCTTCCATTGTCATCCATATTCATTGAAAGTATGATGAATCACAAAAATTTCGGCCTCTTTTATTGGCATTGTTTTTTTATTGAACTATACCACAATTGCACGAATAATTCAATGCCTGAATACTTTTATAATTTGCAAATAAAAATCCCCCGGCGGTAGGGTTAAAACCGCCGGGGGCAATTTTAGCAGGAAATCAAAATTTCAATATAAATTGGAATTTAATTATATGCTAAACATTATTTTGAATTTTATAATTGTTAACAATAAAATGAAAAAGACTTTTGATGATACCTTAACTTTAAATTAGATTTTAATTATTTTAAACCCTTTTCATAAGATTCAATCATCTTCTTAACCATCTGTCCACCAACAGAACCTGCTTGTCTTGAAGTCAAGTCTCCGTTATAACCTTGTTTAAGACTTACGCCTACTTCATTTGCAGCCTCCATCTTAAAACGTTCTAAAGCTTCCTTTGCTTCAGGAATCATAATTGAGTTTTTAGACATTTTTAATCTCCTTCACTAAAACTGAAACTGAAACCATCATTACGGTTTCGAAGTCGGTTTGTAAAATCTATATTAAGCAGCGGCTCGGCTTAAAATCTGTCTCACTCGCTGCTATATTATTGTGTGAGCAATATTTTAAATTATTATTAGAAAAATATTGAATTTAGTAAAGGAAACTATTTAATTGGATTAAATTTGTATAATTTAGAAAATAAAATTATTTTAGCCAACCTTCGAAAAGACTTCGTGTTCGAAATTACGAGGAAACCCGCGCATTATGAGACAACAGAAGCGGTTTCTGTTTCGTTAGTTATATCCGCTGATGTTGATGCCTCACATGTTGTATCGGCTGCGGCTGATGCTTCTATTTCTTTCCCTCCTATTACTTGTGTATAGTATTTACTGATTAACTCTAAATTCTGCGTGTCTATAACGTACATCCATGCTTTCTTTTTTATGCTTTCATCTATATCGAAAGCGGGATTATTCATAAACCCACTAGGCAGCAGTTCCGTACAATCCATAGCGGGCGTGAGCTTTTTTTCTAAAAGGGACTTAACATAAACCTCTTTTCTGGCCATATAGTTAATAAAGTTATAAGCATTTTCAACTCTTTGAGAATTTTGAGCAATCCCCCAAAATCCCTGGTAAGTTTCATAACCAGTTTTTAAATTAACAATATCGAATTTGTTCCAATTTTCCTCTTCAGACATAACAGACTCATAATCCCAGGAAAATAAAACAGAAATTTCTCCGCTAAGGATGCGTTCGGCGCCGCTGCTGTCAATAAATATCTCAACATTAGGCTTTATTTTCGCCAGTAAATCCGCGGCGGCGGCAATTTCGCTTTCTTTTTCTGTAGATGGCGAGTACCCCAATGAAACCAGAGCCATACCAAAAAGCGACACAGGAGAACTAGTCATAGCCAGCTTTCCCTTTAATTCCGGTTTGGCTAAATCAGAAAAACTGCTAATCGTAATCGGACATGTTTCCGTATTGTAAATAATTGTCGCATATTCCATATTGCTATTTGGTGTTGTATATTTACTGTTGTCATCACCATCAACCGCGAACAGATAATCATAATAATTTTTTTCATTTTCAATTTTACTATGATTAAGCTCACGCAGCAAACTGCTTTTAATCAAAGCGGCTACGTATCCCGCGTCTACACATACAACATCATAATTGGAGCTTCCTTCCTGCATCCTTTTTAAAAGGGCGCCGTCTTCATCAATATAATCAATCATTACCCTGATTCCTGTTTCCTCCTCAAAGTCTTTAAAGACTTCCTCTGAAAAATAACCGCTCTTTAAGGCAACGCTGACTACCGATTCATCAACGGCGCCCAGTCCGGAAAGGGAAGACAGCAAGCTGTCCGTGTCAATAGAATCCAGAGAAAGATCTTCACCGTTACATCCCGCAAACAGAATAGATAAAATTAAAATCATACATACAGTCAGAAAGAACCGTTTTTGTTTTAAAAATTTGATTCCCATTTATTTACACTCCTTATGTATAATTAAGCCTCTTAAAATCAAGCCTAAACTTAATAAATAAATAATATCATTTAATTAAATAAAGTGCAATTATTTTTTAATTAATAATTTATAAAAAAGTTGACGATATTGCAAGAAGTGGTATAATTTTTTATGACAGACTAATGCGCCTGACGCGCACCGCGTCTCTAAACAGGCTCTTATACAAAGAAATTGTGAAATAACATATAAAATTACTGCGGCAAAATCTGGAGCTTAGGATCTGTCAGACGTGAAGTTCAGCAAAGAGAGGTAAATGTAAAATGTTTGTAGATACAGCCAAAATTAAAATTAAGGCCGGCGATGGCGGTGATGGAAAAGTATCGTTTCACCGTGAAAAATATGTAGCTGCCGGAGGTCCTGACGGAGGAGACGGAGGCAAAGGCGGTGATGTTGTCTTTTTAGCTGACAGCAACCTTTCTACGCTGGCCGATTTCAGATATAAACGAAGTTACAACGCGAATAACGGCGAGCATGGACTGCCCGGTAAAAAAGGAAAAAACGCCAAAGATCTAGTTATATTAGTCCCATTTGGAACTTTGGTAAAAGAGGCAGAAACAGGGCGTTTGATAGCCGACATTTCAGGAGCATCACCTGTAATATTGGCTAAAGGAGGAAAAGGTGGGTTCGGGAATTCACATTTCGCGACGCCTACACGGCAGGCACCAAGATTTGCTAAACCAGGAAATCCGGGAGAATCAATTGAGATTTTACTTGAATTAAAATTGTTAGCAGATGTAGGCCTGATCGGGTTTCCTAACGTAGGAAAATCCACATTGATATCTGTAATTTCAATGGCCAGGCCGATTATTGCCGACTACCATTTCACTACCATTACACCTGTTTTAGGTGTTGTTTCTGTACGTGAAAGCAGTTCATTTGTTGTGGCAGATATACCGGGACTTATTGAAGGCGCGTGGAAAGGGATAGGACTGGGGCACCAGTTCCTTAGACATATTGACCGCTGCCGATTACTGGTACATGTTGTTGATATTTCCGGCAGTGAGGGCAGAAACCCTATAGAAGATTTTAATACAATAAATCAGGAGCTGTTTAAGTTTGATTCATCACTGGCCCGGCGTCCAATGATTGTCGCCGGCAATAAATGCGACTTGGCAGAACAAGATAAAATTTTGGAATTTCAAGCTTTTGTGGAGGGGCAAGGGTATTTATTTGTCCCTATAAGCGCTGTGGCACATTATAACACAGATACCTTAATAAATATTGCTGCTGAGCATTTATCAAAGCTGCCCCCTATTAAGGTGTATGAGCCTGAGCCTAAACCGGTGACTTTTGAGGATGAGAAATCGTTAAAAGACAGAAGTATTAATGTTACCGTATGCGATAATATCTATTTTGTTGAATCAAAATGGTTGTCTAACGTAATCCGGTCAGTCAATTTTGATGATTTTGAAAGCTTTAATTATTTTCAAAATCTGCTCATTAAGAGCGGTGTGATTCAAAAATTAAAGGATGCGGGTATGGTACAGGGCGACACTGTCTCTATTTATGATCTGGAGTTTGAATATGTAGAATGAGGGGAATAGAATGGAAACTCTATTAAAAGATCCCGCAAAGGTAAAAGAGATATCTCCGCTTCCCCTAGCGTTTTTGGGGGACGGTATATATGATTTACTGGTGAGGGAATATTTGCTGATTAAGGCTAACAGGCCTGTAGGCGCGCTCAACCAAAGAAAAGTAGAGTTTGTCTGCTGCAAAAGTCAGGCGGAAGCATTCAGAAGGATTATGCCGGACCTATCAGAGGAAGAAATCGCGGTTTATAAGCGCGGGAGAAACGCGCAAATCAATACCATCCCGAAAAACGCATCAGCCGCTGACTATCACAGCGCCACAGGTTTTGAATCGTTGCTTGGATATTTATATTTAACCGGGAACATGGAACGCATACGGAATTTGTTTCAGAAGATAGTAAAATTGCATGAAGCAAAGCCTTTAATAACTCAGCCCTAAAGCACCTGAGGTGCACGCATTTCTTTTATCGAAAAACTGTAAAAACTAACTTAAGTTACAGCAACAAGGAAAGTTGCTATTCGATATTTTTCTAAAGCATTATCTTGTTTTTTATAGGTGTTATTAATCCTTAAGTCACTAAATAAAACCCAAAGGAATGAATAATTATGGTTGCCGCTTTGATTATCACCGCCGGAAGAACCGCGCGTCATAATAACTTTGAACCGATGAGGGAGGTTGGAACAATCCCGGCAATACAGCGTATCGTCATGGTGTTTCAGCTAGCGGGTATAGAACGTATTGTGGTAGTTTGCGGCGAGAATGGAGATAAAACGGAAAAACTCGCGGCAAACATGAACGTGGTTTTTCTTCACAGCCCCAGAGACGCTGAAATGCTGGATAACGTAAAAATAGGTCTTGCTTATCTGCGGGATAAATGCTCAGGGGCATTGATTACCCATGTGAACGTTCCCTTGTTCTCGGCTGAAACTGTCCACGCGCTCATGGCGGTTGAGAGCCCGGTATGCGTTCCTCTGTATCAAGGCAGCACGGGACATCCGGTGCTTTTGAACTCAAAGCATTTTCAGGCGGTTTTATCTTACTCGGGTGAACATGGGTTAGCCGGAGCGATTAAATCCTCCGGATTGAGGCGCTGTTTGGTCGAAGTGGACGATAAAGGTGTGACTGCCAATATAAAAGGCAAAGAAAATTATGAGCATTTACTTGCGGAACACAGCCTTATAGAATTACATCCTGATATCAGAATCCGCCTCATCAGGGAAAAACCATTTTACGGACCCGGCCCGCACCAGCTTTTACAGCTTACAGAAGAGACAAACTCCCTGATTGAAGCATGCCGCCGCACAGGGATATCCTACAGCAAGGGCAGAAAGATCATTGCCATTATGGAACAGCAGACAGGATATTCCATTATAGAGAGCAAACAGGGAGGCAATTTGGGCGGCCATTCCTCCGTAACAAAAGAGGGCAAAAAGCTAATGCGCAGCTACGGGGAATTTTGCGCGGAAGCAAAGCAATACTTACAGGAGCTATTTGCGAAGTATTTCTCTCATTAACCCATCTCTTTAACAGCTTGCTCCATCACATTTGGGGTTGACATAACGCGGAAAAAATGATATCATATAGCGAGCGTTTTTTAAAAACCATTCGCTTGTTGTGTCCTATTGCCCTGTATACATACATGGCAATAGGGACGAAAATTTATAAGTGACGGAGCAGCACTATAATCGAAAATTTGAAGGAATGATAACGGTTGAAGCTTATGAAAACTGAAGAGGCGGCAGGACAGGTGCTATGCCACGACATCACCCAAATCATCAAAGGTGTCACTAAAGATGTAGCTTTCCGCAAAGGGCATGTTATATCAAAGGAAGATATATCTCTGCTGCTAAGTTTAGGAAAGGACCACGTGTACATCTGGGAAACCAGCGGGGACATGCTTCACGAAGATGACGCGGCAGATATTCTGCGCCAAATATGTCAAGGAGCATATATGCATCCTACGTCTCCGAAAGAAGGAAAAATTGAGCTGGTGGCCGATATCGATGGCGTTTTGATAGTAGATACAGACCGGCTTCGCGATGTAAACAGCCTTGGTGAGATGATGATAGCAACCCGCGCTTCAGGATTTCCGGTTAAAAAAGGTGACAAGCTGTGCGGTACCCGTGTTATCCCGCTTGTTATCGAGAAAGAGAAAATGAACCAGGCGCGACAGGCCGCCGGAAACGAACCTCTGCTTCGGCTGCTGCCATTCCGCTCAAAAAAGTATGGCCTTATCACAACGGGAAACGAGGTTTTTCATGGCCGTATTTTGGATACCTTTTCACCTGTGATCCGGGCCAAGATGGACGAATATTCCTGCGAATTGGCTGAGCATAGAATCCTTGATGACGACCACCGGAAAATCACCGCTGCTATTAAAGAAATGCTGGCCATAGGGGTTGACATGGTTCTCTGCACAGGCGGCATGAGCGTAGACCCCGATGACAAAACGCCGCTTGCAATAAAAAATTCCGGCGTGTCTGTTGTAAGCTATGGCGCTCCGGTTCTGCCCGGAGCCATGTTCATGATAGCTTATACAGCGGATGGGCGTCCGGTATGCGGGCTGCCGGGTTGTGTTATGTATTCCAAACGCACCATATTTGATCTAGCACTCCCCCTGCTGATAGCGGATGCTCCTGTCACATCCCAATGGTTGTCCGGTCTCGGAAACGGTGGTCTTTGCCTCAATTGTTTCGATTGCCGTTTCCCCAATTGTATGTTTGGCAAAGGAGTGTAGAAATTCGAATGAAGCTAACCCATTTTGACTCAAAGGGAAACGCTGTCATGGTAAATGTCAGCGAAAAGGACATCACCTTACGTGAAGCTATAGCGGAAGGTTATATCAGTATGAGCAAAGAGTGCTTTGAAGCTGTCCAAAGCGGCTCCGCTGGCAAGGGAAACATTCTGGGAGTGGCTCAAATAGCCGGTATAATGGCCGCTAAGCGCACATCAGAGCTAATTCCTCTCTGTCACCCACTGAACCTAACTAACACCGGTGTAGAATTTATACTCCATAGCGGCCGCTTCGAAGTGAGCGCTGTTTGTACAGTACAGTGTAAGGGAAATACTGGCGTCGAGATGGACGCGCTCACTGGTGTCAGTGTCGCGCTTCTTACAATCTACGATATGTGCAAGGCAATTGATAAAAGCATGGTTATAGGCGGTATTCATTTAGTTAAAAAAACAGGCGGCAAGAGCGGCAGCTTTCAGTTCGAAGAAAAGAAGGCTTAGCTATGACTGACCGTTTTGGAAGATGTATTGATTACATGCGGGTATCCATTACAGACCGGTGTAACCTGCGCTGCCGGTATTGTATGCCGGATGGTATCCGGCTGGCACAGCATTGTGACATCCTCAGTTACGAGGATATATTGCGTATTTGCGGTTTGGCTGTATCTTTAGGAATTGTCAAGTTCAAGGTAACAGGCGGCGAACCTCTTGTCCGCAAAGGCTGTACCGATTTTATAACTCGTCTCAAGGCGCTGCCCGGTGTGGAACAGGTGACTATAACAACAAATGGGCTTTTATTAATGGACTCACTCCCGCGGCAAGCGGAAGGGTATCAAACCGGGACCTCATTAAACAATTTAGATGCTCTTTGTGATGCGGGAATTGATGGTATCAACATCAGCCTGGATACAATGTGCGAAGCTGAATATAAAAAGCTGACAGGATATTCAGGTGAGGCGGTTTCAATTATCAAGCGGGCGTTGGTTAAGTGTACAGAACGAGACCTCCGGGTCAAGGTAAATACAGTTTTACTTGCACGGACATTAAACAGCCTGTCTCACGTGGCAGGATTGGCCGCGGAGCTGCCGGTTGACGTGCGCTTTATTGAGTTGATGCCCATTGGAAAAGGGACGGAAACAGAGGGGATTTCTGTTGAAGCCGCATTTCGCCGCCTTACGAAAAGCTGGCCCGATATACGCCCCATTAAAGAAAAGCGGGGCAACGGTCCGGCACACTACTATACAGCAGCCGGATTGAAAGGGCGCATAGGCTTCATTGACGCGATGAGCCATCGGTTCTGCGGCGAGTGCAACCGGGTGCGTCTTACCGCCACAGGTGATTTCAAACCTTGCCTTTGCTATGACGCGGCTGTTGACCTGAGGGCACTGTTAAGGAATGGCCGTTCTGATACTGATATAATGGCAGCCATGAACGACTGTATGTGGCAAAAGCCCCGTGCGCACTGTTTTTCACGGGTTCAAAGTGTTACTGAAAAAAAGACCATGAATCGGATCGGAGGATAATGGTGGGAAAGGTTATTGCCATCTGCACAAGCGAAAAGCGAGGCGTACCAAAGAAAAGTATAAGCAGCGCATATTTTAAAGCGGATTTAGGGATTGAAGGCGATGCCCACGCGGGGAAATGGCACCGTCAGGTAAGCCTCTTAAGCGCTGATAAGGTCGAATCATTCAATCGTCAAGGGGCGGATGTTATGCCCGGTGATTTCGGGGAAAATCTTGTTGTAGAAGGATTTGATTTCCGGACACTGCCGGTAGGTACTTTACTGCGCTGTAGAAACGTATTACTGGAAATAACTCAGACCGGCAAAGAGTGCCATACCCATTGTGAAATATTTAAGCGGATGGGCGACTGTATCATGCCTCGGGAAGGGGTGTTTGCCAAGGTTTTACAGGATGGTCTTATCTCCGTTGGTGAGGAAATGATCATTGAACATAATGATAAGCCGCGTCCATTTCAAGCTGCTGTCATCACTTTGAGCGATAAGTGTGCCAGAGGTGAGCGTGAGGATAAGAGCGGCCCCGCCATAGTAAACCGGCTGCGCGAGAAAGGCTATGAAATTCAGGAAGCTTTATTGCAAAATGATGACCGGGAAACTTTAGAAATGGAATTAATACGTTTGTGTGACCAGCGCCAGCCTGATTTGATTCTGACTACAGGCGGAACCGGCTTTTCTCTTAGAGATACCACCCCTGAATCCACTTTAGCCATAGCGGAGCGTCAGGCGCCCGGAATCTCGGAAGCTATACGAGCCGCTTCTATGGCTGTCACTTCCCGCTCGATGCTATCGCGCGGTGTGTCCGTTATCCGGGGAAAAACGCTGATTGTTAATCTGCCGGGAAGTCCCAAAGCATGTATGGAAAGTATGGATGTCTTTTTAGACGTTATCCCCCATGCTTTTGAACTATTGCGCGGGAACGCAACGGATTGCGCTGATTCCCTGCAGACATCATGATTTTGCGGCTGAACAGGCTCTAATAAAAAACAAGGAGTATTCGAAAATATGAAAAAGTATTTATCAATAATAATGATCCTGGTGCTGACGGTTCTCTGCACCGCCTGCGGTGCCGGTAACAATACCGGCCCGGCTGTTACCGATAACCTTACCGTGCAAGATTCATCGGTTGCGGAACAGTCCGCACCGACAGAAAAACCAAATGAAACCGTTGAATTAATGGTTTTTGCGGCTGCTTCCATGACCGAGACGCTGGATAAAATTGCTGTTCTCTACAAGTCAGCTGCTCCCAACGTGAAACTGGCTTTTAACTTCGATTCATCCGGCACTTTGAAAACTCAGATCCAGGAGGGTGCCGGCTGCGATATCTTTATCTCTGCCGGGAAAAAACAGATGGATGAGCTGGATATCGCGGCGGATTCATCTGTTAATACGGAAGGGCTGGACTTTATACTTCAGGGTACCCGTATTAACCTCTTAGAAAATCGTGTCACCCTATGTGTTCCCAGCGGTAACCCCGCTGCTATCAAAAGCTTTGATGATCTCGCTCAAATGCTGCAAAACGGAGACATTCTTATGGCGATGGGTAACAGTGACGTACCTGTCGGACAATACACTCAAAAGATATTATCCTACTACAAATTAGATGAAAACGCATTAGCCCAAAGCGGTAAGATTACTTATGGAACTAATGTCAAAGAAGTGACTACACAGATATCAGAGGCCAGTGTCAGCTGCGGCGTGATCTACTGCACCGACGCTTTCAGTGCAGGCTTGGAGATCGTTGACTACGCTACCGCGGAAATGTGCGGACAGGTAATCTATCCCGCGGCGGTGCTGAAGGACAGCGCTAAAGCAGATGAAGCGAAAAATTTCCTTAACTATCTGCAAACACCTGAGGCAATGGCGGTATTTGAAGAGGTTGGTTTCAAATCTGCTTCCTGAATATTAATATACTCCGTCATGAAAAAGTTTTTCGTGACGGAGTATACCGTTTGAGGTGAACTCATGGATTGGTTTCCACTTTGGAATTCTGTACGTATTGCTGCCATCAGCTGCGTCTTTGTGTTTTTTATAGGTATCTTTTCAGCCTACTATGCGGCAAAACTGCCCCGGATGGCCAAAGGCTTGCTGGATGTCGTACTGACTCTTCCCCTTGTGCTGCCGCCTACAGTAGTCGGATATTTTCTACTGCTGCTGTTAGGTCTAAAACGGCCGATAGGAAGCTTCTTAATGCAATTTGGTATCAAATTTGTGATGACTTGGTATGGAGGTATTATAGCCGCCGCTGTGGCATCATTTCCGCTTATGTACCGTACAGCCAGGGGCGCTTTTGAAAGCTTCGACGATACCTTGGCCTATTCAGGCCAAACCCTGGGGCTTTCTAATACTTATATTTTTTGGCGCATCCGTATGCCCTGCTGCCGTCAGGGAGTTCTGTCAGGCGCGGTGCTGGCCTTCGCCCGTGCTTTGGGAGAATACGGCGCCACCAGTATGCTGGTGGGCTACACACCTGGCAGGACAGCAACTATTTCAACTACTGTTTATCAATTATGGCGCACTAACAACAATGATGGCGCGATGCACTGGGTACTGATTAATCTGGCAATATCCGCGGTTGTGTTGGTGGCAGTCAGCTTTCTGGAACAGAAAAACAGTAAGGTGGTGCGCCGTTAATGCTGTCTGTAAAAATCAAAAAAAAGCTGGGCAATTTTCAGTTAAATGTGTCTTTTGAGGCGGAAACAGGCGTAACCGGAATTTTGGGGGCATCAGGCTGCGGCAAAAGTATGACGTTACGCTGCATTGCGGGTATAGAAACCCCCGATGATGGATGCATCGTGCTGGATGATAAAACCCTCTTTGACAGTAAAAAGCGTATTAATATACCGCCGCAGAAACGCCGTGTAGGATACCTTTTTCAAAACTACGCGCTGTTTCCCAATATGACAGTGAAAAAAAATATTCTATGCGGGCTTCGCGGCGAAAATAATCTCACAAAACGCCATCAGGAGTTCAGTCATATTATGAACCTGCTTCAACTCGAAGGATTAGAAAACCACCGGCCATCTCAGCTTTCCGGCGGACAAGCCCAGCGCGTGGCTTTAGCGCGCATCTTAGTAAATAAGCCCCGCTTGCTGATGCTTGACGAACCCTTCTCAGCTTTGGACAGCCATTTGCGGGACAATCTGCAAATCGAGATGAAACGGTTACTTGAGCAGTACGGCGGCACGACACTTTTGGTTACTCATAGCCGAAATGAAGCGTATCATCTCTGCGATAGAATTGCCCCTATGGACTCAGGTACCTTTCTTACTCTAAAGCCCGCTAAAAGCTTATTTGCCGATCCAGGTACTATCACGGCTGCCACAGTTACAGGCTGTAAAAATATCGCTCCGGCGGTAAAGTCCGGTGAATACGAGGTGGAGGTTCCCGATTGGGGGCTGCGTTTGAGGACGGGGCAATGTGTGCGTGAGGATATCTGCGCCATAGGTATCCGTGCCCACTATTTCAGCGATAAAACAGTACAGAACCGTTATCCAATCCGCAAAACAGACGAACTGGAAGAGCCATTTGAATGGATTATACGGTTTCGGTATATGAACCAGAAAGAAGGAACTCCGGATATATGGTGGCGCCTGCCCAAAAGTCAAAGGCCAAAACAAATACCCCCGGCAATTGGTGTAGAAGCCTCAGATATACAGCTTTTATACCCGAATATTTGAAATAGGGCACCTCTGGAAACTGCTTGCCGCACCAGCGCGATGCAGATTTGTTGGTGCTTTTGCACAAAAATTCGAGGCAATACTTTGTG
>JGI20171J29575_12612552_pt1 | contig 19079 bp, 15 predicted proteins | sample TergutNc150P4_FD_29575 | JGI IMG/M metagenome (IMG submission 29575)
TTATGTTACCATATTTTATATCCCTCTTCACCATACGTTGATACAGTTTATTTCTCTAACTTCTTTACAAACTGCCGAATGTGGGTTGACACAGCATCCGGCATCGATTAAAATAAAACATGCGTTGTAAAACGTTTGTTGTGGAAAAGAGAATGCATATGCCGCCCAAACAAAGGTTTACAAGGGAAGAAATAATAGCCGCCGCCCTGCAGCTTGTGCGGCGGGAAGGGAATGATGGGATTACGGCCAGGAAATTGGGCACTGCGCTTGCGTGTTCCCCGCGTCCGATTTTTACGGCATTTGAGAATATGGACGAGGTGCGCAGGGAAACGGTGCAAGCCGCGCGAGCCCTATATGATGCGTATGTGGAGAAAGGACTTGCCGAGCCTCTCGCCTTTCGGGGGGTGGGGATGCAATACATCCGTTTTGCCAAAGAGGAGCCGCGGCTGTTCGCGCTGTTGTTCATGACGGCGGGCAAAACGGCCTTTTCGCTTGCGGACGTCCTTCCCATGATTGACGGCAACAGCGATAAAATTATGGCTTCCATACAGGAGGCATACGGGCTTTCGCAGGCGCTTTCCTACAAGATATACCAAGCTATGTGGATCTTCTCGCATGGCATCGCGTGCCTATGCGCGACCGGGGTCAGCCGTTTGACCGAGGCGGAGGCACGCGAGCTATTGACAGAAGCGTTTATGGGGCTGCTCACAAAGGTAAAGGGAACCAAAGGAGAAAGTGACAAAGGAGAAAGTGGCCATGATTGAGATCACGAATGTCGTGAAGTCGTATGGCGCGGAGGAAAGTGCCACCGTCGCTCTAAAGGGCGTATCGCTTATCATCGGCGACGGGGATTTTATGGTGCTTTTGGGCGCGTCCGGCTCTGGAAAATCCACGCTGCTGCATGCCGCGTCAGGGATCGAACGGCCTGACAGCGGGGCGGTTTGCTATGATAGCGTGGATATAACCAAGCTATCCGACCGAAAACTGACAATGTTTCGGAGGGAAAAGGTGGGCTTCATCTTTCAGCAATACTATTTGCTGCCGGGCCTAAGCGTGGATCAAAACGTCAAAATGGGCGCGGACTTGGTTTCGAACAGGGACTACCGGCAGACGATTGAGGCGGTTGGGCTTGGCGACAAGCGGGATAAATTCCCCTTTGAGCTCAGCGGCGGGGAGCAGCAGCGCGTAGCCATCGCCAGGGCGCTGGCCAAAAAGCCCAAAGTGTTGTTTTTGGATGAGCCCACCGGCGCGTTGGATGAGGAGACCGGCAGACAAATTCTGGACTATATATGCGCCCTGCAAAAGGAACTGCATTTTTCCATGGTGTTGGTCACGCACAACGCGAACATCGCGGAGATGGCCGGCACGGTTGTCAAAATGAACAGCGGTAAAATCGTTGAAATGATTCGCAACCAAGAGCGGAAAACCGCCTACGAGATTGGATGGTGAAAGTATGGTGATTCGGCCCAAGGATACCGCCAAATTGTTTGGTGTTCTCGTGATGGCCTTCTGCGCGGTGTTTGTTTGTGTGCTGTTCATGAATTACAATCTGGACATGGCGAGAATTGAGGACCGGATTGTGGATGCAAAGGCTCGTATCTTGTATGACGCGCAGGTGGCGAGCGGCAAGATAGTCAGCGCTGTTTCCGGTGGCGCCCTGCTGCTCACTTCGGTGGTGATGCTGTTTTTCTATATTACGCATTATATTGACATACACAGGGCAGAACTTGGCATTTTGAAAGCGCTGGGGTATTCAAACCTGAAGATCGCAAAGGAATTTTGGGTGTTTGGCCTAAGCGTTTTCATTGGGACTGCCGCGGGCTTTTCCGCGTTTGCAATGATGCCCGCTTTTTATAAGCAGCAGACAAGTAGCGGTCTGCTGCCGGACGTGCCGCTGCATTTTAACCCCGTGCTGGTTTTGCATTTGGTCCTTCTGCCCACGCTGGCGTTTGCTTTGCTGGCGATCGGCTACGGCTTGCGAAAGCTAAGGCGGCCCGCGCTGGAGCTGATTCGGGGGAAGGGCGGCGACGTTTATCGGGCAAAGACACAAAAAAGTGAGCGGAATAAAGCACTGCCCTTTTTGCAAAGGTTGAAACAAAGTACGGTACGAAGCCGTTTTTCGCTGGTTTTTTTTATCGGGTTTTCCGCTTTTTGCTATGCCGACGCGATACAGATGTCTGCCAGCATGAGCGAGCTTTCCAGCCGCATGATGGCGGCCCTGATATTTGGCATCTGCGTTGTTTTGGCCTTCACAACGCTATTTCTCGCGGTCACTACAGTGTTTAAGGCAAATGCGAAAACTATTGCCATGCTGCGGGTGTTTGGCTATTCCGACCGCGAATGCGGCCGCGCGATCCTGAACGGGTACCGGCCGGTGGCGTACATAGGTTTCGCGAGTGGAACCATCTATCAGTATGAGCTTTTGAAAATAATGACCTCCACATTTTGGGATCAAACCGCGGTGGAGATTCCGAAATATGAATTTGATGTGCGGGCGTTTGTCGTTTCCCTCATCTCATTTATAGTGATTTATGAATTGGTTATGCGGGTCTATAGCGCCAGGATGAAACGGATTTCCCTCAGCCAGATTATGCAGGCGGAATGAAGGCAGGAGGAACGCAGTTTCCATATTGACCGCAAACATAAGGCAAAACAGCCCAAGTCAAACATAAAATCCATTCTGTTTTCTCCATCACACCACCTCAATTTCCGAGGAGGTTTTTATAAGAAGCCATTAGAATCGGTGCATACATACAGAGTAGGCTTAACCGTTGCCACAAACCCTCGTTAGAGATTATTGTTTTAGCGAATCTCTCTTTATCTGCCATGATAAATAAAACGAAAAAAGTCAAAGCCAAGATAAAAAATATGAGTGACACAATTCCGAGTGACAGACTGTTTGAGCGGATAAATAATATTGTATGTAATTTTACGCTTCCAATAACGAACAGGATGCCGGCTATTATTAGCCAAAGATTATATATAAAATGTAATGGGCAATTTCGATTCCCCAACGAACTCATAACCATTGTCAAATGATTATATTTGTTGCAAAATGGTGCGAGAATAAAGGGAATAATCAAATCGCCAACTGCGGCAATTACTAATAAAGCAAGACCTGTATTCGACATTCTAAGATACCTGATTGCATTATGCATCATCAAGCTTGAACCCTCCCAAGCCTTTAAGTATTTGGGGATCGATCGTGACCATCGCTCATCGCGTTTGCGGTAATGCGTTCCCTTCGGCGCCAACATGGCGGCATTTCTGTAGTTCGAGCCCACCCCTTCTTTTTTCTCCATTTGAAAAATTTCCACATTCTTAGTAATTGACATTTTACAAACCCGGTGATTGGCGCTTGACGGGAAGTGCGGAATCATGGTAAAATAAAGTGTAAGGTCTGTTGGCTCAGTTGGTAGAGCACATCGTTCACATCGATGGGGTCACTGGTTCGAGTCCAGTACAGACCACCACACCCGCTGAAAAGCGGGTCTTTCACAAAAAGTAGGGAGGCGAACACCGTGGCGTGCATAATACGCATCAAAAAGCAAGTCGTTGCCAAAGTGTTTGCCTGTGTCTTCATAGATAGATAGGCGCAGACACGGAACTTTTTGCAGCGGCTTTTGTTCGCTGCTTTTTGTTGTCTGGAGAAGTAGCTCAATGGTGAGAGCCCCGGTCTTATAAACCGTAGGCCCTAGCAAGGCTTGTGTGGGTTCGATTCCCACCTTCTCTACCATAGTAACACCCATCAATGGATAAACCGTTGATGGGTGCTTCTTTTGAAACTTTTATGCCCGCAAACGCTTTGTTTGTGGGCTTTTCTCTTTTGAAGCCGTATGACAATGGGTTTCAAACAAGGCGTATGCCTTTACAAAAACCGTGTTTTTTAGAAAAGTGCCGAGTAAAGTCATACGGTTTCACTTGAACCGTTTGACTTTACAAACAAAAATGAAACCTTTGAAACCCTCCCCGAAAGGGTATAAAAAAACCCGCAAGCCGTAGCTCGCGGGGTATAAAAAACCTGAGTGGAGTTAGCCTCCAGTCCGGTCTACACCGTTATTTCCGTGCCGTCCCGGAATCTGAAAATCAGTCTGCCATCGCTATGTACCGTAACGCAATCTATACTCACCGCCCAGAGCTTTTCATCGAAATCCGATAACGTAAGCGGGGCTTTTTTCATGTTGCGGATGTACTTGTCAAGCAAGCGTGAGGTGTGCTGCCTTCGTTGAATTTCGGTTTCAAGCGTGGTAATCTTGTCGCACCGCTCTTTTCGCCGCGCCAGGTAAGCGGCGTTTTTCTTTTTGAAATCATCGGCGTTGGTTTGTGTGTGGGACGCCTCATAGATGAGTTTGCGGGAAAGCTCCTCGACCACCTCGATTTCACGCTCCGCCTCGTTAATTTGGCGCAGCAATTCCGAGCAGTCGCAGATTTTGTCCCTCGCGGCTTTGCAGTCGTCAAGCAGGTTTTCCCGGTTGCCGGACATTTCATTCCACGCTTTCAGGAACGCCGCCCCAATCTGCTCTTCGGTAACATAAGCGGTATCGCAGTATTTTTTCAGGCGGTATTTATCGTTACACTGCCAGATTTTCCGGCGGTAGGTTTTATCGGATTTGTAGCTCCCCCATGTTTTGGGGCCGAAGTAGGCACCGCAGCAACCGCAGACAATGTGTGATGAAAACGGGCTTTTACACCCCATCGGTCGGGAAAGCGAATCCCGCCGTGCGGTTTCGGCTTGTACGACCTCCCAGTCTTCGGGACTGATAATTGCCGGATGGCTTTCTACTACCCAGTAGGACGGAAGTTCACCTTCGTTTTTCTTTCGGGATTTTGTTAAATAGTCGGTTGTGAAAACCTTTTGAAGCCTCGCCTGGCCGGAATATTTCTCATTGCCTAAAATGCTCCGAACCGTAGATACCTGCCACTTTTCTTTGCCGGCCGGGGTTGGGATTTCCATATCCATAAGTTGCCGCGCAATCGCCGAGGGCGTTTTTCCCTCGATGAAAAGGCGGAATATAAACCGCACGATTTCCGCTTCCTCCTCAACAATGGAGGGAGTGCCGTCTTCGCCCTTCTTGTAACCGAGGAATTGCTTGTATGGCAGGCTCACTTTACCGTCCGCCATACGCTTTCGTTGCCCCCAAGTCACATTCTCACTGATGTTTCTGGCTTCCTCCTGTGCCAAAGAACTCATAATCGTCAGGAGCAATTCTCCTTTGCCGTCAAAGCTCCATATCCCTTCTTTTTCAAAGAAAACTTCGCAGCCCGCCGCTTTTAAGTCCCGGATGGCCGTCAAGCTGTCGACCGTATTCCTTGCAAAGCGTGAAACTGACTTTGTTATCAGCAAAGTAAATTTTCCGGCAAGCCCGTCGGCCAGCATTTGTTTGAATCCATCGCGGTTCTTTGTGTTGCAGCCGGATATACCCTCGTCCGTGAAAATCGAATATAGCTCCCAGTCGTGGCGTTCGTTGATGTAGTTGGTGTAATAATCCACTTGCGCGGCAAATGAGGTTTCCTGCTCATCTTTATCCGTACTCACGCGAGCATATGCAGCGACTTTGCGTTTTTCTGCCAGTGGAGTTGCAAAAGCCGCCGATGCGTTAAATTGTTTTTTCGGCGCAATGACCGTTACATTAGGATTTGCCATTTCTCGCCCTCGCTTTCTCGGAAACTTCGGCTCGCATCGCAGGCGTCCACGACTCTCTCCTTGATTTGTGCCGCCATTCGACTGATTTTTCCGTGCCGCCTTTTAAGGTAAAGGCAAGCTGAAACTTGCCCGGTACGGTGATTTTTTCGATTGCTTCAAGCCCACAGACTTCATTAATTTTCTCAATCAGGATGTCTTCGGGAATCTGCTGGCTGTCACATTCGGATTTTCCCAACGTGTTGAACGTGGTACAAATCCATACGATTTTCTCATACTTGCTCCCCGCGGCGGCGTGTTTCCGCCTGTACGCCGCACCGCACTGACCGCAGCGGATAAGCCCGGTCAGTTCATATTGTTTTTCTGGGAATGTTTGAGGGCTGTGAATTGCCGCCCGCCGTGCGATTTCTTTTTGTACAGCCTCGAAAACCTCTCTTGAAACAATCGGCTCAAGCGTGAAGCCTGCCGCCGGAGGAATTACTTATTCCTCAGTAGCGTCTTCCCGAAGTTCCGCGTAGGCTTTGTCGATTTGCTCCTGCGTTACGAAGTCCAGCACTACGCCGAGGAGAGTTTCAATCTCATCGTGATAGTAACCGGGGTCTCCGCTTTCACCGCCATCATTCAACTTGCCAAGAACTTCAACCAGTCTGTCTTTGGTCACCTGTTCCACCTCCGTCCCGCAACATAATCTATGTGAATTTTCTTGTTGCCTCAGTTGTACTTTTCAATCAGAATGGCGTAAACCGCTTTGACCTCGTACTCGTCGGGGCAATGCAAATCCCAGCCCCTGTCGTAATTTACCAGCCACTCTGTTGTGCCGTGCTTGCGGATACTCAATTTTGAAATGCGGCCTTCGGCAGTGCTGGCATTTGATTTTTACTACCGTCCGTCCATTCCACTCCAGGTCAAAGATACGCTTTTTACAGTTCGGACACTTGACGACTTCTTCCATTGGGTTCTCCTTTCTCTTGCAACACCGCTAATCCGCTATGTAGCGAAGTTATTATGTAAAAAAATATTGATAGTCACGTTGAAACGACTTCGCTATTCCCTCAGATAATACCCGCGCTCCTCCAAACGAATACCGGCGGACTGCTTTGACACCTCAAAGAACTCCGCTAATTTGTTTATGACAAAGTAGTCGAGACGAAAATATGAAGGAATATCCGCATATTTGAACTCTTCAATAAAATGGGTGACCATCGTGTCAAACTGTTTAGGAGGCATAAGAATGCGTGGGGCAATACCTCGTGCCTGCCATTCCATCCAGTCATTATCTGTCCAGTTGCCCTTGTCTGATTCGTCATACTCGCGGGTGTCACTGATAATTTTCAACGGCTTTTTGGGGGCGACAACAGACACGGCGATATGATAATCCCTGTGCTTATGCCAATGAAAGCATTCGTGGGCGATAGTATTGTTCTTGCAACCTTCATTGCGTTTAGCAATTGTATCCGGGTCAATAATCATCGTGCCAAAACGAACCTTGTACGGACGATATTCATCGTTTTCCTTGTCATAGATGTCTTCAACCCCGTTGGTAAAGCACATTTGTCCGAGAACGCTAAAATCCTCGGATAGCCGCCGCTCTACAACGCGCAATTTTAAACGCTGACGGGCTACCCGTAAGATAGGCACTGCCATCGGTTCTCCCAGTGCCTCCGGGTAGTATTTTCGCAAAAAAGCAACGGCTTCATCGTCGAAACTTTCCCGGCAAATATGTGGTGCGTTTGATTCAAGTAAAACTGACATTACGTTCCTCCGATATTAATCATTTTTATCGATTTCCTCAAATACTTTTTTCCAAAAGTCGTCACCGAGATTCTTTTCGGTTGCCCGGCGCAAGGCCTTTCGAACGTGAGGCAGTTCTGTTGACATCAGATAGTCGGGCAAATCGGGAGCCGCGGTATCCCGTTCTCGCCCGGCGAGATCAAGCATCTCTGCTTTCTCTTCGGGATTAAGTTGAAGGACGATTGCAATTTTCTCAAGAATCTGCATTTCGGGCGGATTGCGTCTGCCCTTGACGATATCGGAAAGGTAAGAAGCGGTCATCCCCATTGCTTCCGCAACATCCTTTAACCTGATGTCTTCACCGCCGGGACCGCGCCCTTTCCTTTTGCTGTCGATATAAGCTCCGAATTCTCCTGCCATGTGTAGCTCCTTTCTGGCGACGGCGTTTTCGCCGCACAGCCAATCAGCAACTTCGCTGATATGCGAATATTATAGCATGAGCGAATATGGCTTGTCAACCCCTTTTTGAAAAAACGCATAAAAAATCGAAAAAGCAGTGTGGCGAACGAGAAATCAAGAGGGGTTAAAAATAATTCGAGCAATCGCATCAATTTCTATTGATTTATTTGCCGAAAGGTGCTATACTGTTAAAGGTTGCTTTTTGAAGCAAAGAAACCGAAAGCGAGGTGCGCACATGGACATCAGTTACAAAAAACTCTGGAAGCTCCTAATTGACAAAGATTTAAAGAAGAAAGATCTCCCCAGGCTGGCGGGCATCAGTTCCGCATCCGTCACCAAACTCGGAAAGAACGAAAACGTCAACACGGAAATCCTACAAAAAATATGCCGCGCTCTTGGCTGCGATATATCCGATATTATGGAGATGACTGACCAGAAACAAGGAGATTAACGCTTATGCCGTATACGCCACATCAGGTTCGATTTTTCGCCGAACAGCTTATGCTCCAGAGGCCGCAAAATTTAATAGAAGGGCTGACTTCTTCCATGTCCGGGGTAAAGGTCGACTTGAACCCCCATCAGGTGGATGCGGCTTTGTTTGCGTTGCAGTCCCCTTTGTCTAACGGAGCGTTGTTGGCTGATGAAGTCGGGCTTGGTAAAACCATTGAAGCGGGACTTGTGTTGGCACAATGCTGGTCGGAGCGCAAACGAAAAATCCTGTTGATTGTCACCGCATCCCTTCGCACACAATGGAGAGCCGAACTCGAAGAAAAATTCTTTATTATATCTGAGATACTGGAGTCGAAAAATTATAATAAAGCAAAGAAGGATATCCCCGGCTGTAATCCCTTTGAAATGGCGGATACTGTGGTTATCTGCTCATATAATTTCGCGTCTTCCAAAATGAGCGACATCCGGGCGATTGACTGGGATTTAGTCATCATGGACGAGGCACACAAACTGAGAAATGTTTACAAGCGCAACAATGTGATGGGTAACAATTTAAAAACAGCTCTTCGCAACTGTAAAAAGCTACTTCTTACCGCAACACCTTTACAAAACAACCTAATGGAGCTATATGGTCTGGTTAGCTTGATTGACGAGCGTGTTTTTGGCAGCGTTGATGTTTTCCGTGAGATGTATGTCAACGGAATTGCCGATATCGATTTGCGCAACCAGCAACTCAAACGCCGGCTTCAAAACTTTTGCAAGCGCACTCTTCGTGAACAAGTAGAGGGCTATGTTAATCCGCCCTTTACAAACAGAAGGGCGATTCTACAGGAATACACCCCCAGTCAAGCCGAAGAAGAACTGTATAACAATGTATCTGAATATCTGCAACGCGATAATCTTTACGGATTTCCGCAACGTCAACGAAACCTATTGATGCTGGTTGCCCGTAAGTTACTGGCATCATCCTCAATGGCGATTCACGGAACACTTTCTACCGTAATTGAACGGCTGAACCTGAAACTGGCTGACTATAGTTCATTGCTTAAACCCAGTGACCTTGACGATTATGACGGAATCGAAGAATTGGTGGATGAAGAGTCGGACGGTGACGATGACGGCGCGGCAGAGGAAATAGAAGCCGACTGCGAGGCAATCAAAAAGGAAATCGAAGAATTACAGCGTTATGCCGACCTCGCCGCAAGCATCACCACCAACGCCAAAGGTGACAACTTGCTGCTTGCTCTTGAGGAAGGTTTCAAAATGAACGAGAAACTTGGAGGCAAACGCAAAGCCGTCATATTCACGGAATCCAAACGCACACAGCGTTACCTCATGAACCTTCTCACACAGTACGGATACGCTGATAAAATCGTATTTTTGGACGGGTCAAACACTGATCCGAAATCCACCCGCGTTTATAAAGAATGGAAAGAACGGCACAAGAGTGACGATGCCGCTTCCGGCTCAATCGCCGCCGATAGAAAGTCGGCTATTGTTGAAGAGTTTCGCGACCGTGCAGAAATCTTAATCGGAACAGAAGCCGCCGCCGAAGGCATAAACTTGCAGTTTTGCAATATTGTCGTCAACTACGACCTGCCGTGGAATCCGCAGCGTATTGAGCAACGAATCGGTCGTTGCCACCGTTACGGGCAAAAAAACGATGTCATCGTCATCAACTTCTTAAACCGTGCCAATGCCGCTGATGTTCGGGTGTTTGATATTCTTTCTCAGAAATTCAACCTCTTTGAAGGGGTGTTTGGCTCTTCGGATGAAGTGCTGGGCGCAATTGAAGACGGCGTGGATTTTGAAAAGCGAATCCTTGAAATATACCAATCTTGCCGAACACCTGATGAAATCATGGCGGCGTTTGATGCCTTGCAAACCGAACTGTCTGAACAGATAAGCGAGCGGATAACAGAAACCCGCCACTCCATCTTAGAAAATTTTGATGAAGAAGTTGCTGTCCGCCTGAAAGACTGCGACTCCAAAGCAAAGGCGGGACTTAGCAAATTTACCCGCTGGTTGTGCGACTTCTTTATTATGTGGGGTGCGGAGCAAATTGAACCGCTGGACGAGTTCCGATTTGCATACATAGAAAACGGCGAACGCAAAACCTATAACCTCAATTGGCGGGATGCCGAAGAACACTGCGATGAATTTCTTCGGCGTGACGGCGAACTTTGCAATAAATGGCTGACCGAAGCGATGCAGACCAGCGTCCCGGCTGTTGCCATACAGTTTACGCATTCCACTTTGCCGCAAGCAGACCATATCAGCTTTTTGGATAATCACCCCGGATTAAAAGGTGTGATTTCACTGGACAAGCTCATCCACAAGGGAATTAAAAACGAGGAACACCTCGTCGTGTCCGTAATTACCGAAGACGGCACGGAAGTGGACGCCGATATGGTTGCCCGGATTATGGAGCTTCACGCTACTATCGTTGGCGAATGCTCCCCCGAAACCGAAGAACTGATACGGATTCGCAATGCCGGAATACAAAAAGAAAAAGACGGAATTGCCGACCGCAACAAAACCTACTTTTTGGAGCAAGTTGAGAAATTGGACGCTTACAGCGAAGATTTAAAAGAGGGCTTACAAAAACAACTCAAAGCCCTGAAAAAAGAAATAGCTGAAAAGCGCAAGACTTTCCGCACTTCAAAAGACATTTTATCGCTGGATGAAATGCTGGCGCTTCGCAGCGAGATTACCGCCATGGACGAAAAACGCCAGAAGATGGAGCGGGACATCAACTTGGAAGAGGAACGCATCAATATGGAAAACGAGGCGCTGCAGGAAGACATCCGCCGCCGCTTGGAGGGCGAGATTAAAACAGAAACCATCATGACTTTCTCGTTTGAGATTGTATAGGGAGGATTTTTATAATGAGCGATCAAACATTCAAAGGGAAAATCAGCGCGAAAGGTACGGAAATCACGGTGCTTTCGCAGGGGACAGATGACGATTATATCAGTCTGACTGATATTGCCAAGTATAAAAATACAGAGTTCCCGGCGGAAGTTGTCAGGAACTGGCTTAGAACACGTTATACGATTGAATATCTCGGAGCGTGGGAAACGCTTTATAACCCGAATTTTAAACTGGTCGAATTCGACCAGTTTAAAAACGAAGCCGGGTCGAATGCGTTTGTGCTTTCACCTCAAAAGTGGATTGACGCCACAAACGCAATCGGTTTGATTTCACGGTCGGGACGCGGTGGCGGCACATATGCCCACAAAGACATTGCTTTCGAGTTTGCGTCTTGGATTTCGGTTGAATTCAAGCTGTATATCATCAAGGATTATCAGCGGTTAAAGGCTGACGAAAATAGCCGAATTTCCCTTGACTGGAATGTGAAGCGCATTTTGGCAAAGGTCAATTACCGCATTCATACCGATGCCATCCGGGATAATCTTATCCCGCCGGAAATAACCAATCGTCAGAAATCCTTTGTTTATGCGGATGAAGCCGACCTGCTAAACACCGCCTTGTTCGGCATGACCGCCGCCGAATGGCGCAAAGCCAATCCCGACAAAGACGGCAATATGCGCGACCATGCTACGATTGAGCAACTGCTTGTGCTTGCCAATCTTGAAAATATCAATGCCCTTTATATTGGCAAGGGCATGGCGCAGCCCGAGCGTATCGCCGAGCTTAACCGACTTGCCCGCCAGCAACTCACGCAGTTGCTGGATAACAACAGCGTGAAAGGCTTAAAAGCGCTTGACGCGCCGAAAACGGAGGAAGAGTGATATGCAAAAATTAGAACTTACATGGATTGGCAAGGGGCAGGAACCGGTGGTTGAGCCGCGCATTCTGCTCCGCGACGCCTCCCGCGATTACGGCGACCCCGCCGCTGAAAATATGCTCATCCACGGCGACAATTTGCTTGCGCTGAAAGCACTGGAGCAGGAGTACGCCGGGCGGGTGAAGTGCATCTATATCGATCCTCCATATAATACGGGAAGCGCGTTTGAGCATTATGATGACAACTTGGAGCATTCTACTTGGCTGTCGCTTATGGTGCCGCGGTTGCGAATTCTGCGAAATCTATTGAGCGAAGACGGGAGCATCTGGATTAGTATAGATGATGACGAGGGGCATTATCTCAAGGTTTTGTGTGATGAAGTGTTTGGACGGGATAGCTTTGTGACCACAGTTTCTTGGCAAAAGAGAACATCGCCGGATAATAGGCTTCGTTTGGGTGGAGCGCATGATTTTATTTTAGTGTATGTGAAAACGCATGGAAGCGACAAAAAGTTCAATCAGTTGCCTGTTAGCGGAGCAAGAAGTAATGATTATAAAAACTTGGATAATGATCCGCGAGGTGCATGGGCATCTGTTGATTTGACGGGGCAAACTGGTCATGCAACCCCAAGCCAATATTACACAATTACAACGCCATCAGGCATACAATATACTCCGCCAGATGGACGATGCTGGGCTCTTGCGGAGGAAACGTTCTTGCAGTTAGTAGCAGATAGTCGCATTTGGTTTGGAAAAAACGGTGATTCGCGTCCACGCCAAAAACGCTTTATCAGCGAAATGGCTGGAGTTAATTCGTGGAGTTGGTGGACAAATGGTGAGGTCGGTCACAATCAAGAAGCCAAAAAAGAAAATATTGCTTTATTTGGTGCAGACAAAATTTTTGAAACCCCAAAGCCTGAACGCTTAATTGAACGTATATTGACGATTGCCTCCAACCCCGACGACCTCGTTCTCGATTCCTTCCTCGGTTCCGGCACAACCGCCGCCGTAGCCCACAAGATGGGGCGGCGGTATATCGGCATAGAACTTGGAGAGCATTGCTACACCCATTGCCTGCCGCGCCTCAAAGCCGTGGTGGACGGCGAACAGGGCGGCATTTCAAAAGCGCAGAATTGGCAAGGCGGCGGCGGATTCAAGTTCTACGAGCTTGCGCCGACGCTGATTGTCAAAGACAAGCACGGACAGCCCGTCATCAGCGATAAATACAACGGCGGGATGCTGGTTGCCGCCATTGCCAAGCTCAACGGCTATGGCTACAATCCCGACCCGGAAGTCGTTTGGAAGCAGGGACAAGCCCAAGATGCCAGCTATATCTTCGTTACCACCGAATACCTCACGGCGGCGCAGCTGGATGAAATCAGCAAAGACCTGCCCGAATATGAGCGGCTGCTTGTCTGCGCCCCTGCGTTTGACGTGGGGCTTTCCAAACGTTACGACAACATTCAAGTGCGCAAGATTCCGCAGTCGGTGCTGGATAAATGCGAATACGGCGCGGAGGATTACAACCTGAACATCGTCAACCCGCCCGAACTCGACGAGGAGGAATGGGAAGATGCTTAGAGAACCGTATACCGACAAAGCCTATACCTACTGGTCGAAATACATAGCGGGAGCGCTTGCCCTGCGCCCGCCCCAGCGAGAGAGCCTGGAGCGGTTCGCTCGTATAGCGGACATTTTGTCCCTGAGCAAAACGCCCGATCTTGCGGATGAGCTTGTGAAAATCCGCGAACTTTTCCCAACGCTCACCAGCTTTGAGCGGGAGTTTCCGTCTGTCTGCTTTGCCCTTGCCACAGGAATCGGCAAAACCCGCCTGATGGGTGCGTTGATTGCTTATTTGCATTATGAAAAAGGCGTCAACAACTTTTTCGTTATGGCGCCTAACTTGACGATTTATAAAAAGCTTAAAACTGACCTCGGCGATCCCGCAAGCGGCAAGTATGTCTTTCGGGGATTGGATAAGTTCGTCACGCCGCCGCGCATCATCGACGGCGACAATTATGAGGAGTTTCGCCAAGCATCGCTGTTCGATAGCGGTATTACCATAAATGTTTTCAATATTAGCAAGCTGAACTCCGAGAGCGGTCGTATGCGCCGATTACAGGAAGTGCTGGGGCAATCCTATTTTTCGTATCTGCAATCGCTGCCCGACCTGTGCATTTTCATGGATGAGAGCCATCACTATCATGCAGACAGAGGGTTTGATACGATAAATGAACTGAAACCTATACTTGGAGTAGAACTGACCGCCACGCCGCAGATTCAAAAAGGCGCGCGGAAAATCGACTTCAAAAATGTGGTATATGAATATTCCCTTGCCCACGCATTAAATGACGGATTGTATGTTAAAGTGCCCACTGTGTTCACCCGCCGGGATTTCCGCCCGGAGGAATACACTCCGCAGCAGCTTGACCGTGAAAAGCTGGGCGACGGCATACGCATCCACGAGGAAACAAAGAGCCAACTGGATGTCTACGCCCGCACCCACGGCAAGCCAATAGTGAAGCCCTTTGTGTTGGTCGTTGCCAAAGATACCGCCCACTCTAAGGAAATCCGTGATTATCTCACCTCGGACGTTTTCTTCCGTGGATACTATAAAGACAAGGTGCTGGAAATCAACTCGGCGCAGCGCGGCTCGGAAAAGGATGAAAATATCGAGCTTCTGCTGTCATTGGAGCTTACCACCAACATGATAGAAATCGTTATCCACGTCAATATGCTTAAAGAAGGCTGGGATGTGACGAACCTCTATACCATTATCCCGCTTCGCGCGTCGGCATCCGAAACTTTGACCGAGCAGACCATCGGTCGTGGGCTACGTTTGCCCTATGGACAGCGGGCTGGCGTTGATGAAGTCGACCGGCTGTCTATCGTCAGCCACGACAAATACGAAGCGATTGTCAACCTTGCAAACGACCCGAACTCTCTTGTCCGCAAGGTGTATTACATCGAAGAACAGGAGACCGGCGACCCAGAAGATGAACGAGAAACGGTGGAGCTGCCTACGGTATATGACGATTTGACCTCGGCATCCAGTTTTACAGAGCAATTACAGCTTACGTTGCAAGAAACAGCACCCGCGTTTGTGCAACAACACACCCCTGACCAGACTTTGCGGATTGCCGCGCTGGTGCAAAACATCACGGCAAAAACTGTTGTTGAAATCAATCGGCAGGTTCGCACTTTTGATGCGGTTCATGACGAAAGCACACGTCAAATCATGCACAGCAGTATTTCAGCTGCGGTTATACAGCAGTTGCCTGAACTGGGGTTAAAAAAGGAGGACTTGGCGGCTGTCGTTGAAGCGGCAATCGAAACTTGCGCCCAAGCCCTCACCGACAATGTGATTCCGATTCCTGTGGCATCTATTCAGCCACACACCGAGGTGAAGCGGGGCTTCTATGACTTTGAACTTGACACGCACAACATGAATTGGCATCCTTCGGATGATACCCTTCTCGGAACGGAACTGCAAGAGGGCGGCGAAACTTTCACGCTGAATACCGGCACGGCGGCGTTTGTTCAGGTGGATACGGTGGAGAATGAAATCGTCCGCCATATCATCGTACACGACAATGTGGATTACCGGGATTGCGCTGACCTTATTTACTCGTTGATTGCAGACGCTAAGAGGCACTTTTTGTCGTACTTGAATGACGCAGAAACCGAAAAGGTCATGCGTGACCGCCAGCGTACCATTGCGGATATCATCTATGCCCAGATGAACGAACATTTCTATAAAGAAGAGGTCAGCTATAAAGCGGCTAATATGCGTCCATTTACCCGCATTGAGCCCAGCTTCGGCGGCAAGTTCAAGACGGATGAAATTTATGACCTGCGGGCATCTTTAGCGCCTTCTGCTGTGAAGTCCAAAATCTTCAGCGGATTCCGCAAGGCGGGACACACGCTGTATAAATTTGACAGCGATACCGAGCGCACGTTTGCTATCGTGCTTGAAAATGATAAAGCCGTGCTACGTTGGCTCAGACCCGCTCCCAGGCAGTTCAATATCTACTGGGGACAAGGCGGACAAAGCAAATACGAGCCGGATTTTATCGTGGAAACCGCCGATTGCATTTATATGTGCGAACCGAAAGCCAGCCGTAATCTTGAAGACGCCGACGTGCTGGAAAAGAAGCAAGCGGCCGAGGAATACTGCCGTGCCGCCAGCGAGTTTAGCGCAGAAAATGGCGGAAAGCCATGGCGTTATCTGCTGATTTCTCACGATGATATAAGACCAAATTCAAGTTTCACCTATTTCGCAAGCCACAAGCCTACCCAGCAACAAAGGCTTGTGTAGAAATACTGAAAAGAAGGGATTCGTCACATGAAATTTTTCCATCTATCCGATTTGCACCTTGGAAAGCGAGTAAACGAGTTTTCAATGATCGGAGATCAATATGATGTCCTGATGAAAATCGTTGAACTCGCAAAAGAACATAAGCCGGACGCCGTTCTGATTGCGGGCGACGTTTATGATAAATCCATGCCCACTGTGGAGGCGGTGCAGCTTTTGGATAGGTTTCTCGTGTGGCTCAACAACCTGGGCGTTGCCGTCTTTATGATTTCCGGCAACCATGACAGCGCAGAGCGGGTGGCATTTGGAGCCGACTTGCTTCGCAACAGCAATGTGAATATTGTGCAATCGTATCAGGGCAAACTGACTCCGATCGTGATGACCGACGGCAGCGGCGAGCTTCATGTTTGGATGCTGCCGTATATCAAACCCTCTCTTGTTAAGCGGCACTTTAGCGATAAAGACATCAACACATACACGGAGGCGCTGCGAGCGGTATTCTCTAACATTGAAATTGACTCCGCAAAACGCAATATCCTCATTGCTCACCAGTTTGTAATGGGCGCGGCGACAAGTGAATCAGAGGAACTTTTCATCGGCGGCAGCGAAAATGTGGACGGATCGCTCTTTGACGCATTTGATTATGTGGCATTAGGGCATCTTCACCGCCCGCAGCATATCGGTCGGGAAACCCTGCGTTATTGCGGAACACCGCTGAAGTATTCCTTTTCGGAAGCGGACGACCCAAAATCAGTGACGGTCGTTGAAATGGGCAAAAAGGGCGATATATCCATCAGCACTTTGCCGCTTTCGCCAACCCACGAAATGCGCATAATCAAAGGCACATACAACGAACTCATGAGCCGTGAATTTCAGCGGACATTGGATACGGACGATTATGTTCGTGTTATCCTCACCGATGAACACGAAGAGCCGGACGCCCGCCGCAAGCTGGAATTGGTATATAAGAACCTGATGTGCCTGGAATATGACAATAAGCGCACACAAGCGGCGGCAAACTTCACCACCGCCGTAACAACCGAAAAGAAATCTCCCGTCGGGTATTTTGAGGACTTCTTTGAGATGCAAAACGGGCAACCGCTCAGCGAAGAACAATCCGAATACGTCACGGCGGTATTCAAAGAAATATTCGAGGAGGCGAGCATATGAAACCTGTAAAACTCATAATGTCCGCCTTCGGTTGCTATGCGGGAAAACAGGAAGTTGACTTTACTTTACTCGGTAACGAGGGCATTTATCTGATTACCGGCGATACCGGTGCGGGCAAGACGACAATTTTTGACGCTATCACATTTGCCCTCTATGGTGAAGCCAGCGGAGATGACCGCGAACCCAAAATGCTACGCAGTAACTACGCCGATCCTGCCGCCGAAACCTTTGTGGAATTCATCTTCACATATCATGGCAAGGATTATCGTGTAAAGCGAAACCCAACTTATGAGCGGGCAAAACAGCGCGGTGAAGGCACAACAACGCAGCAAACAGACGCAGAACTTGAATTGCCCCATGGTACCATTGGGAGGCTATCCGAGGTTAATAAAAAGATTGAGGAAATACTCGGTCTTACCCGTGACCAATTCGTGCAAATTGCGATGATAGCGCAGGGTGAATTCCGCAAAGTTCTTCACGCCTCCACAGATGAGCGAATGGAAATTTTTCGCAGGATTTTCAGCACCGATAAATACAAAAAGTTTCAAGACAGAGTGAAACAGGACGCCAGCAAACTCAATTCAGAAATCAAAGGGCAAAGAGACAGCTACGGTTATCACATTGGCAGCGTCATTGTCGATGACGATGACTATGAAACGGTACAAAAACTCGCCGATGCAAAAAATGGACTGTTATCGGCGGAGGAAGCCCTCGAATGGCTTATGACGCTGATAGAAGCAGACCATGCAGCATTTATGGCAAACGGAAACACACTTGCTGAACTCGTCGAAAAGCTGGGCGAAATCAACCAGCGTTTAGGGCAAGCCGAGCAAGATAGAAAAGCGCGGGATTCCCTCAAAGCGGCAACTGACCGTTTGCCCACCGAAGACGCGGCGCTTGAATCTGCCAAGGCAACACTTGATGCTGAAAAAGCAAAGCAGCCTGACCATGACGCAGTTAAGGCTCAGATTGCTTCAATACAGGAATCGCTTCCTAAATATCAACAACTGCAAGTGCTTATTGATGCCATCAAAGAAAACTTAGAAAAGCTGGAAATCAAAAAGCAAAAGGTTGTCGAACTAACCGAGAAACAAAAAACAGATGACGAAACTCTCAAGGCGGCTAAAATCGAACTGAAGACCTTGGAGGATGTCGCCGCTATCATAGAAGGGCTGAATGGCAGGAAAACCGCACTAACGACCCGTAAAATAAATCTCTCTTCTTTGCAAACTTCGCTTGGTGTCTATAACGGGCTTTTAGAAGACCTCCGTTTGGCACAAGAGGATTATGCCACTAAAGAGAAACTGTCGCAAAAAGCCCGCGAGGATTACGAGCATCTCAATAAAGCCTATTTGGATGAACAAGCGGGTGTGTTGGCCGCAGAGCTTGGGGAAGGTGAACCTTGCCCTGTTTGCGGTTCAACCGAACACCCCTCTCTTGCTGTACTTTCAGGACAAGCACCTACAAAAGCCGCTCTTGATAAAGCCAAGACAGATGCGGAAAAAGCCGAAAAGGAAACCGCTGCCGCAAGCGGCGATGCCAGCAAGTTAAAAGGGCAAGCAG
>JGI20171J29575_12612540_pt1 | contig 18588 bp, 16 predicted proteins | sample TergutNc150P4_FD_29575 | JGI IMG/M metagenome (IMG submission 29575)
TTTGCAACCATGCCGACTATTGCTCCAGGTGAACGAATAAATAAAGCTTCTGAAGGGATAAGCTTTCTTTTATAAATTTTTTCCATAATAATCTCCTTTTTGTTACTGATCTCTATATTTATTATCTGTAAAAATTCTAATTTGATGAGAAAAGCTTATATAAAATAATTTTATATAAGCTAGAGCCTCAAGTTAAATATTAATTGCTTTTTTATAGTTATCGACAAGTGTTTTTGTTTCCTCTGAACAGTCATATAAGCATTCTTGTAATATTTCTTCTGGGATGATATTATTATTGCACATGATTTTGATTAATGATGTCCTGCAATGAGAACATCTATCTTTTTTATAAGCATAATTTAATATTTCAAAAGCTTTTTTACATCTTCTATGCTGAAAGATTTTTATCACCTGAAGTGCTAAAGCGTGAAAATCATATCTTTCATTATCCTTATGTTCTTCTAATGCTTCTAATATATAAGCGTAATCGTCATTGAAATTTTTAATCAATAAGGTTAATGATTCTTTGATAAATATCTTATTTTTAAGATTGTAAATTGCAAGTTCATGTAAGCGTTTATCTTTATACCGAGATAATGCGTTTAAACAATCAGCCTTGAATGATTCATCTTCTATAGTTTGATATTTACTGATGATATCGCTTATATCGTATGGATAATCGATAAATATAAAAAATATTATTAGAACATGCATGACTTTTAATTTTTTTTCACTTTTAAGTCTATCTGCTGCTTGTAGGACTTCTATCTCTTTAGCTGTTCTAGATGCTTTAGCTGTAAGCATTGATAGATAATGAGCATCTTTCTTTTCAGCTAAATTAATCAGTGTTTTGTAAGTGATTTCTGGAGAATATATTTGTTCTGAAGATTCTCCTCTTAAGATTTCCTCCAACAATAGCTTATCTAAAAATTTTTTTATTTTAACTGAATTTTTAGATTTTTTCTTAAGTATACTTAATAATTTTTTTTCACCAAATTTTTTATAGGAGTAACTTAGAATAACTTCATAAGGAAATGTGTTTTTTTCAGGGAAGTTTATTAAAATTTCCTCTATTTTTTCTATGTATTTTAACAGATATTCAATTCCATAAAATTCGCATAATCTTATTGCTAGTATTTCAGCACATTTCATAGTGTTTTTAGCATTAGTATAAATTCTTTTTTTAGAGAGCATTATTAAGTATTCATCAAATCTATTTTTTAGTGCATGAATAGCTTTTTTGCTTCCGTCTTTACCAAATAAGTAAAGTAGTCCAGATAATTGCTGAACTGTGAAAAAAAAGTCGCTTTTAAACAGTTTTTCAATGATTTTATCTTCAAAGAATTCAATATCATTGGTACATTTTATGGCATCAAATAAGTATGAATATCTTTCATTCTCGCAATTTGGATCATAACAAGTATTATGTATTGTTGCGTAAAGAATAGCATCCTTATATGTACTCCCTTTATCTTTTGATTTCTTCAATTCAATAATAGCATTACCAAATCCAGAGTTTAAAGTTCTTTTAAAATCATTTATTAAAATTTCAATCACCCCTTTATACACATTAAGACATTTTATAGATATTATAAATGATAAAATGACATAAAACGTGCAATATTATTCGTAATAGTAATATATCAACTTAAAATATGATAATAAATACGACGATGAAAATTTTTGATGGAAAATTTTACTATAATATTGATTAGGACCAGGCAATCTTGTCCAAAATATAGACAGGAGGGAATAGCATGAAATATAAAAATCTTTTAATATTAACGATGTTCATTTTTTTTATAATTATTATTAACTCAAATCTAGAGAGAAAATATTTGGATAAAATTCTATTAATTTCCAGAGGAACTTTTAAGAACTTAAGTGTAACAATTCTCTTACGTGGGAATAATATATATGAGAACCAACTAGTTAGCTTGATTAAATCACTTCCTTTTGAAACATCCTATAATTTAACAAACCATGAGGAAAATCTTAACAACGTCATTATTATTAGTTTTAACAATCTTACAGATTACGACCAATATAAATCCATAAAAAATTTATTTTTAAATTATAAAGGAAAATACTATGACTATCTGAAAATAGACGGAACTTACAAGATAAGTATTCCAGAATATGCTACTATTAAAATTAAAAATTCTTTAAAAGAGTATTTAGAGCATAAAAGTTTTAAAGTTTTAGAGTTTAACAATGATAATATGATTTATCTTAAAAATGATTGGATCATGTCAAATGTAGAAGATTTAAGTGTAGCTCTATGTAACTACAATAATGGAACTTACTTATATATAGGACTTCCTGAAATTATGATGAACTATTAATGTAACAAATGGAGGTAAAGTGTTTTATGTCTAAATTGATTATAACAGGGAAGAAAGAATTAACTGGTGAGGTAGTAGCAAGTTGCTCTAAAAATTCATCTCTACCTATTATAGCAGCATCCATTATGGGGAATGGAACGACAAATATTTTAAATGTTCCAAATATTTCAGATATCAAAATAATGATTCAATTGCTCAAAGGCATGGGTGCAAAGGTAGATTATTTTAAAGACACGTTGTCTATAAATTCGGAGTTCATTAATAATACTAAATTAACACAAGAGGTTTCAAGCAAAATAAGGGCTTCTTTTTTATTTTTAGGACCAATTATAGCAAAATATGGAAAAGGGAAAATTTATTATCCAGGAGGATGCAATATAGGTATAAGACCCATAGAGCTACATCTTAAAGGGTTATCTTCTCTTGGAGCAAAGATTAATAAAGAAAACGGTTTTGTGGAAGTTAGGGCAGATAAACTAGTTGGAACAAGAATTTATCTGGATTTTCCATCTGTAGGAGCCACTGAAAATATCTTGATGGCAGCTGTTTTGGCTGAGGGGGAGACCATAATAGATAATGCTGCTGAGGAACCTGAGATTACTGACCTTGCAAATTTTTTAAACAAGATGGGAGCAAAAATATCCGGAGCTGGTACAGATTCCATTAAAATTGTAGGAGTTAATGAGTTAAAGACGTGTTCATACGAACCTATACCTGATAGAATTGAAGCTGGAACCTATATGGTTGCAGCAGCTATTACGAAGAGTAAAATTAAGATAAAAAAAATTCATGAATATTGCTTAAAACCTATTTCGGCAAAATTAAAAGAAATGGGTGTAAAAATTATCAACGAAGAAAATTCAATAATTGTTGATGGTAAAAATGAATTACAATGTACAGATATAAAGACCATGCCTTTTCCAGGGTTTCCAACTGATATGCAAGCACAAATGATGGCTCTTCTTAGTACTATAAAAGGAACCAGTATAATAACAGAAACAGTTTTTGAAAATAGATTTCTTCATATCAATGAGTTTAATAAGATGGGAACAAACATTTCTGTTTTAGGAAAGAGTGCTATAATTCAAGGTGTTGATAAAATAAAAGGATGTAGAGTAACAGCATCTGATTTAAGAGCTGGTGCAGCTCTTGTTCTTATGGGACTCTGTGCAGAAGGTGATACAGAAATAGGAGAAATGGATCATATTGAAAGAGGCTATGATAATTTACATGTAAAACTAGAGAATTTAGGAGCTCAAATATATAAAGCATAGCTTGTTTTATACTGATGACTAAAAAAAGTATTGATTTTATAAATCAATATTTTTTTGGTGCAATTTAATAAAAAAAATTTTTTATCATTTGAATATTTTTCCATATTCCGGACAAACTTTTAAGAGGAGGTGTTCATATGAACTACAAAAACAAGCCTAGCTTGTTTAAAAGAGAAAGTTTTTACATTATTTTGTTTTTAGTATTGGCCATAATTGCTACTATAGTTGCAATTGCACTTAGAAACTCTGCCAATAATACTGAAGAATCAAAAGTATTAGAAAATAGTACCACTGTTGCATCTGCCCAAAATCCAGATTTGAATTTACCATCAAATCTTGAAGATAACCAAGGTCCTCCAAATTCATTATTAGTTGATGAAACTCAGGACCAAAACTTAGCTGACACAGAAAATGGAATAAATACTGCAGAAGATGCGAAAAACAGCGATGTTGCAACGGAAATTCAGCCAACAGACGATCAAACCATAACTGCAAATGAAGTAGGAAATGATGATTATGTAGTAAATGAAATTACTGAAGATAATGAATATGTTGATAGTAATCTTGAATCTGAACAAGTAGTATCTATTCCAGATATTAATTTTTTAAAGCCTGTAACTGGTCAAATAGTTGTTGATTATGATAAATTCATAGAAGGAACATCTGAAAATGGAGATCAATGGTTTACTTTTAGTAATGGAATAGAAATAGCTGCACAAGTTGGTACGCCAGTTTATTCAGCTGCAGATGGAGTAATAGCATCGATAAGTCAAGATCTTAATGGTGCTATAGTAACAATCGACCATAGTAACGGGATACAAACTGTCTATAAGAACTTAGATGAAGCTTCTTTACTAGTTAGTGTAGGAGAAACTGTCACTCAAGATGACCAAATTGGTAATATTGGAGAATTTGATGATATCTATGTAGAATTAGGACCAAGACTTTGTTTTGAAGTGATCAGAAATAATGAATATCAAGATCCATTAAAGTATTTTCAGTATTAATAATTTATTTGAGTAGAAATTTGTTTTTAAATGATGTTATTACATAGTTCTAAGATAAAGGATGTCTAATTATGAAAGACTATATTGAAGAAAGAGTTTTAGAAGTAGCTAATTACATAATTAGCTCAAAAGCAACGATAAGAAAAACTGCAAAAGTGTTTGGCGTAAGCAAAAGCACAATTCACAAGGATATGACTGACAGACTGCCTAAGATTAATTCTTTGATTGCAAATGAAGCAAAAAATATTCTGAATTTTAATAAGGCAGAAAGACATATAAGAGGCGGAAAAGCTACTAAACTAAAATATAAAGTAATAAATGAATAATATTGTAGAGGATCAACTTTTAAAATTAAAGTCCGATCCTCTATAGTTTTTTGTCTAAATTTATAAATTATTTTTTGCTTTTTAAAACCACAGTTATCTCAGATCTATTGTGAAATAATTGCCTTGCATTTAAAATGTCATACCATTTATTTAACATGGTGAGGGATTTATCTGCAATTTTCAAAATATTTGAATGAGGAAGCTTAATTGTAATGATTGCTATGCCATTCTTACTTAAATGGTCTACAAAAAGTCCCATAAGATTGCAAGAATAAGTAGCATCCATTCTCATATCGTTGACGATACAATCAAATATTTCTGATTTGTTAAGTTTTTTAATATAACTTTGAGCAAGTTCTTTATGGTAAGTTATATTGATATTATTTTTAATTGACTCATTTAAATTTGCAGGATCTACTGCGGTAATTTTTAATTTATAGTTTAAGAGAATTTTTGTCCAACCACCTGGTGCAGCACCAAGATCTAAAGCATTTCTGTAGTTAAATAAATCTATTTTAAAAGTATCGATAGCTTCCATTAATTTAAATTCTGATCTACTTATTTGATCATCAAGATATTTAAATCTATGCTCACCACCAGCCCAACTGCTCAAATTGTACTTAGATTCAGAAATTCCTATATAGCATAATTTATCCTGTATGATAATGGATATTATTTGTTTAGGGTTTTTAATATCTAGTGTATAACCTTGTAATTCAAAGTAATTAGAAATGTTTAAATTTAAGTCAAATTTTTTCAAATTAGATTTGGTTTGATCTAAAGTCCTTGCTTGCACGGAAAAAGTCATTTCTTTTTTTAGAAATTCTTTTATTTGGCATATAGAATTGATGATTAAATCTAAATCATTTTCATCTTCATTGATCTCAATAGTTTTAAGTATGGGAAATATATGTCTTGTAAATAGCAATGGTTTATTTATGATTATTTTAGATATTAGAGTAAAAGGTTTATCTGTTTCAAGTATACCAATTCCGGGCTTTAACCATTTTGATAATATTGTATGTTCACTTATTTTTTCTAGTTCATTGAGTGCAAAAGTACAAGAATTCTCTTGAGAAGTAAATACTATTTTGTTCATAATGTAGTTAATCCTTTCATTACCATAAGCTTTGGATCTATTTTATAATATTATAATTTATGATTTAAATCAATAGGGGTAACAGGTAATGGATATTTCATTAAAATTATATTATATGTATAAAAACTGACATTAAAGGAATACTATAAATAATACTTTAGATTAAAACTCGATACTTTATGAATATTTTAAAAAAACTATTGACAACTTATCAAAATATTGGTAGGATAATTATTTAACTCATTGACAATGATACCCCTTTAGTGTATAATTAATATAAGAGAAAGAGGGTGTATGGTGTGAAAGATCATAGTGTCTTGGCTACTATAAAACAGGATATAGCAAACCATTTAGGACAGAAAGTAACACTTAAAGCCAATGCTGGAAGAAGAAAAATTGTAGTTAATGAAGGGATATTAGAGAATGTTTATTCTAGTATTTTCGTTGTTAGATTAGTTAATGATAATAAGACAGCAGTCACTTATAGTTATTCGGATGTTTTAACAAAAACTGTGCAACTTGTATTTGTATAAGAGGATAGTGCTTTATAATGTACTATCCTCTTATTTTTTTTGATAAAGTCGAATTTTAAGCTTCTTTTTTATTATAAAAATCATTAAATCAGTAATATTTTCAGTTTAAATATTATATAAATAACTAGTGATTTAATAATGGAGGAGCATACCATGGATATTGAATTAATAAAAGAAACGGTTGAATATGAAAATTATATTGGAGAATTTTCCAATGAATGTATGTTTAGAGGTGATTACTTAATTCCTGATACAGAACCTGATGTTTATAAAATACTGATGGTTGATGCGAAACCTTGGGTGAAATCAATCGATGTTATGGATGGTAGGGTTTCAGTTCAAGGAGATTTACAATTTAACATTATTTATTCTACAATGGAGGAAGACGAGACACTCGTTAGAAGTGTAAACTATGAAGATAAATTTTCCTGTGCAATAGATACATCTTCAGGGGGAAGAGACATAAGAGTTGAAGTATTTCCATTTGTTCAGCATATTCATTCATTAATTATGAATGAAAGAAAAATAAACATAGATGGAATTCTTCAATTAAAAGTTTTAGTTAATAACAGAGAAAAATATGAAATTTTAAAAGAGATAAATGGAAACGACAAACTTGAATTGCTAAGAAAACCAATCGATTTAGATGTTTATAAAGGAACTTACAACAATGATATTGTAATAAAAGAAAGTATTCATGTTTTAGGAGACAAACCTGCAATAGATAAAGTATTAAAATTGGATGCATTTATTACAAAGAGAGATTATAAAGCTTATGATAATAAAGTATATGTTGAAGGATATTTAACTCTAATCGCTCTATATTTTGGCAAGGATAATTCTGGCATATATACGGTGGAAAATGAAGTTCAATTTACAAAAGACATTGAGACTGAAAATATTGGTGAATCTGTTTTAATTGATTCTAGATTTAAACTAAACAATATTTACTATGAATTAAAACAAAATGATATGGGTGAGGATAAAGTAATATCAGTTGAAGTACTTATAAAATCAACAGTAAACGTAATAGAAAAAAATGTTGAAAACATTGTTGATGATGCATATTCACCAAAAACAAAATTTAACATAGAAAAAGAAAATATGCCCATAACTAGCGTATCTCACTTAAATAAATGGAAACTCATAATAAAAGAAGACATTGAAGTAGAGAATAAGATACCCGAAAGCATACTTTACACAATAGCAAATCCAGATTTAATTCATAAAAACTTAATAGATGATAAAATTCTGTTAGAGGGAATAATCAATTTAGATATCATATATAAAGTTAGAAATGAAAATAATTATGACTCAATTAAATATCAAATACCATTTACGTCCACAATCGATGTGAATGGAGTATCTCCTAATATGAAGCTTGCGGTTTTAGTGTATTTAGATGGTATTAGTGTGGATGTAGAAGGAAAGAATATCGCTGTTAAAGCCTTATTAGATATAAATTATAAAATTCTCTGCGTTGATGACAAGAATCTGATTACACAAGTTAGTGAAACAGATGAGATTATACCTCCAAAGGATTATAGTATGAGCATTTATACAGTTCAAGAAGGTGAAAACATCTGGGATATATCTAAGAAATTCAATGTATTAATGGATGATATTATTAAGGCTAATAATTTAGAGAAGAATGAAGTAAAGGCAGGAAATAAGATCATCATTTTAGGTAAATCCATTATATAGTGTATAATAATTTTATAAAAGTAAATAATAATATAAGGAATTTGAGGACTAATAGTAAATACTATTGGTCTTTTTTACTAATTATTAACAAGTTTGAGTATAACTTTGGGCATATATGGAAAAAATACATAATTAAAGAGGGGTGTAATTTGTGAATCTTAAAAAAACGAGACTAATCATAATAGGAGGCGCAGAAGATAAGGAAAACAATAAGACCATACTTAAAGAAATATCAGATTTGTTATTGGGGAAAGACGGTAATCTAGTCATTGCTCCAATAGCTTCGCAAACACCTAATGAATACGAAAATATATATTCAGATGTTTTTAAAGAATTAGGAATAGAAAAGATTAAAACATTAAAAATTAAAGACAGAAGTGATGCATATAAAAAAGAAAATATAGAAATCATAAAAAATGCAGATTTGATTTTTTTTACTGGAGGAGATCAATCAAGAATTACAAAATTATTAGGTGAAACACCAATCTATGAAACATTAATTAAAAGATTTGAAGATGGATGTATTTTTGCAGGAACATCTGCAGGAGCATCTGTAATGAGCGAAGTGATGATTTCACATGGAGATGATGAAGATTCTCCGAGAAAAACAGGAATCGAATTAGCTCCAGGTTTAGGTTTTATAGAAAGTTGCATTATTGACCAACATTTTGAAGAAAGGGGAAGGATTGGAAGGCTAATGGCATCCTTAGCTAAAAATCCTAAAAAGCTAGGTATAGGAATAGATGAAGATACAGCTATTGTAGTTAATGATCAAAATAAATTTCGTGTTATAGGCTCTGGTGCGGTTTATGTATTAGATGGTGCAAATTGTAAGGGAAATAAGGTTTCATCTCAGGATGTAGAAGAGGTTATATCTATATTCAATGTTGAATTGCACCTTCTAAATAACAAATGCATATTTGATATAGCAAATAGAAAACCTGAGCTTGCTTAAATTTAGGAGGATATTTTTATATGAAAATTACAAACACTAGAATCTTTCATGGTAAGAACATTTACTCTCATAAACCATGTATTAGATTGGACTTAGATTTAGAAGGATATGCTGAAATTCCGAGTAAAGATATTAAGTATTTTAATACAAGACTTGTAAAATTAGTACCTGAAATTAGAGAGCATAGATGTGGAATAGATGAAGATTTTGGTTTTCTTAAACGCTTAACAGGAGGGACTTACTTAGCGCATATATGTGAACACATAGTTATAGCACTACAAAACAGATTAGGAATTGAAGTATCTTATGGAAAAGCTAGAGAAGTTGAAGGAGAACATTATTATCTTGTTTTTCAATTTAAATATGAAAGAACTGCTCTTTTAATTGCTGATTTGGCAATAGAAATAGAGAATAATCTAATTGCGGGTCGTATTTTGAATGTGAATAGAAAGATGAAAAAAATCCAAGAAGTTTACAGGACAGAAATGCTAGGACCTAGTACATTATCTATAATAAATGAAGCGAAACTCATGAATATACCTGTTATACGGCTTGGAGATAGAAGTGTTATACAGCTTGGTTATGGCAAAAAAAGCAGAAGAGTTCAAGCAACTTTGGGACCAAATACAAATGCTGTATCTATGGAGATAGTTTGTGATAAATTTTTAACAAAGGAAATCCTGTCTAAAAACTTCCTTCCAATAGCTTTTGGAGGAATTGTAAATGATAAGAATCATCTATTATCTTTAGCTGAAGAAATAGGTTTTCCAATAGTAATTAAACCTAGATACGGAAACCATGGAAATGGTGTTTATGCAAATATTAAAAATAAAAAAGAACTTCTCGATGCATATAGGGTTTTATTAAAAGAATATGAAAATATCTTAGTAGAAGAACATATTGAAGGCAGTGACTATAGAGTAACTTTGATAGATTATAAAGTTTCAGCTGTCTCGAAAAGATTGCCTCCTACTATTGTAGGAGATGGTGTAAGCAGTATAAGACAGCTTGTTAGAAAATTAAATTCTGATCCATTAAGAGGATATGGACATGAAAAGCCATTGACGAAGATAATAATAGATGAAAAATTAATTTCAAATTTAGAAGAAAAAGGATTATCTTTGCATGATATTCCTAAAAAAGATCAAGAAATTGTTTTGAGAAATAACGCAAATCTTTCCACTGGAGGAAGTGCAATAGATTGTACACATTTAATATGTGAAGAAAATATTAAAATTTGTCAAAGAGCTGCAAAAGCTTTGAATATGGATATTTGTGGTATTGACATATGCTGCAAGGATATTGGTATGCCTATAATAGAAACAAATGGAGCAATTTTAGAAATAAACGCTTCACCTGGAATAAGAATGCATTTATTTCCTTCATCGGGAGAGCCAATAAATATTGCAAAAGATCTTCTCAATCTTTATTATAAAGATGGATATGAAAATATTCCTATAGTTGCAGTCAGCGGTACAAATGGGAAAACTACTACTGCGAGATTGATCACTCACTTAATCAGAGGTCAGGAAGAGACTGTAGGTATGACAACTACCAGTGGAATTTTCATCAATGATGATTGCATTGAAGAAGGAGATACTACTGGATATGACTCTGCTATGAGTATTTTATTAAATAAAGAAGTTGATGCTGCAGTTTTTGAGACGGCAAGGGGAGGAATTATCAGAAGAGGGCTAGCATATGATGAAGCTGATGTGGCTGTAATTACTAATATAACAGATGATCATTTGGGAATTGATGGTATTGATACAATAGAAGAGTTAGCTAAAGTTAAAGCTTTGGTCATTGAAGCCGTGAAAAATGATGGATATTGTGTACTCAATGCTGAAGATAAGTGGAGCATGAAGATAATTGAAAGGGCTAAAGGAAACGTGATTTTATTCTCAAAAACGAAAGAAAATCCTCTAATAAAGCAGCATTTAAATGAAGGCAATAAAGCTGTATTTGTTGAGAATGGGTATGTTTGTTTTGAACAAAATAAAATATTAACACCAGTAATAAAAGTGAAAGAAATCCCAATTACATTAAGAGGAAAATTAGAACATAATATTGAAAATGCACTTGCATCTATAGCAGCATCAATTGGTTTAAATATAAATTTAAAGATTATAAAAGAAAGATTAAAAACATTTCTGCTTGATGAAAAATTCAACACTGGCAGATTTAACATATTTGATGTAGATGGTGTTACAGTGGTTTTAGATTATGGTCATAATTATGAAGGATACAGATGTACTTTAGAGTCATTAAAGAAATTTAAATTCAATAATTTAATTGGTGTTATTGGTATGCCTGGAGACAGGAAAAACGAAAGCATATCAGATGTTGGTATAATCTCTTCAAAGTTCTTTTCTCGTATTATAATAAGAGAAGATGAGGATAAAAGGGGAAGAAAAGAAGGGGAAGTAGCCAAACTTTTAAAGAAAGTTATTTTAAATGAGGGATTTAGCCCAGGCAAAATAAATGTGCATTTGAAAGAAAAGAATGCTCTTAGGAAAGCTTTAATGATGTCACAACCAGGAGATTGCGTTGTGGTGTTTTATGAAAATTACAAATTATTGATTGATTTAATAGAAGAATACAAGATTGATAAAAAACTAAAAGCTGTTGAATAAATGATAAGAGCATTGTTTATTTTAGTTTTACAAGGGACTAAAATAAATCGATGCTTTTATTTCTAAAGATACTCATTTTTTATATATTATGTTAAAATAAATTCTAGAGTGTTAATTTGAGGTTCTTTTATGTACTAATATTGATAGGAGTCTAAATGATGTTGTTGAGATCATATGCAAAAATAAATTTAAGTTTAGACATTTTGAGAAAAAGAGAAGATGGCTACCATGAAGTTGAGATGATAATGCAGACTATAGATTTATATGATGTAGTAGAATTGACACCTACTGAGGGTGAGATTACTATTAATTGTAATAAAAAATATGTGCCTAATGATAACAGAAATACTGCATATAAGGCAGCAGAGCATTTTCTCAAAGTTTATGATATTAAAAAGGGAGTTAATATTGTAATTAAAAAGAACATACCTGTTTCAGCAGGGATGGCAGGGGGAAGTAGCAATGCAGCAGCTGTATATAGAGGGTTAAGAAAAATGTATAAACCTTGTGTTACTAACGACGAATTGAGAGGTTTGTCTGCAAAGATAGGTTCAGATGTACCGTTTTGTATAACTGGTGGTACAGCAGTATGCAGGGGAATTGGAGAAAGGATTACTAACTTAAGACCGTTTGTTAATAAAATATTAGTAATTGTAAAACCAAATTTTGGAGTATCGACTTCGGAAATATATAGAAAAATTGATATGTCTAAAATATTTAGACATCCTAATAATAGGATTATAAGACAAGCGATTGAAAAAGACAATCTAGATCTTTTATGTAGGGAAATGAAAAATTTATTAGAGAATGTTACTATTGCAATATATCCTAGGATTAAAGAAATCAAAAGAGAGCTGCTTTCTTTAGGAGCTATTGGTTCTATGATGACAGGTAGTGGACCAACAGTTTTTGGTTTTTTTGATGATATGTTAACTGCCCAAAATGTATTTGTTAAAATGAGAAATAGATATGAAGAGGTATTTATTACAAGGACAATATGAATACATAGAATTTATTTTACACATAATAATATATAGGATAATGCGGAGGTGAAGGTTATTATGTATAATGATAAAAATTTTATTATTGCAGATAATTGTCCAATGTATAAATTTGAAGATAGGAGTAATCAGTATTTGAGTTATATTTCAAATACTTGTGATAATTGCATTCACTACAAAAAAGGGAAATGTAAATTAGACATGTATTTTACTATTTCAAAGTATTTATTGCATAATTGAATTTGTGATGGTTTTATATGCTATAATTGAATATATTTATGCAGGGGAATGTGATTTTTTTTGGTAAAATTAGTTCATATAACTGACGAGGAATATATCATTAAAGATTCAAATGGCATTAATATTGGTAGCATTGATATATTTGATTTGGTAAAAAAGCGTTATTGTAATTTGAGACTTAAATATTATAAAAACATGACTGATGGATATAAAATAATACAAAATACTTTAACGTTGCTCTGTAATTCAATATTCAATAGAATGGAACTCAATAAATTAAATATATTTGTAGAACAAGATATAGATATTTCAGTATTTAGTCATATGGGTTTTAAACTTGAAGGTATATTATCTGATTCTGTTTATACATATAAAGAGGTAAAAGCAGAATTGATTTTTGGAATTGATTATAATACTTTTATGTTTAAACATAACGATAAAGATTTATTCATAAAAGGTAATCACATAGATTTAAAGATTTTAACAAAAGAATATGCTGAGGAAATGATGAATTATTATAAAGTCAATTCTGAGCATTTAAAATCATTTGAACCGGTTAGGGATGATAAGTTTTTTACATTAGATTACCATGTTAAAGCTCTGATAAGTAGCTATAAGCAGTTTATAGAAGGTACATATTTCGGTTTTGGAATTTTTTTAAATGATAAGATAATTGGAAGGATCAATTTGTTTAATATTGTTTATGGAAGTTTTAAAAGTGGATTTATAGGATATTCTATTCATAAAGATTATATAAAAAATGGCTATACAACTGAAGCAGTACAATTGCTTTTGCGTTATGCAGAAGATAAACTAAATTTACACAGGTTAGAGGCTTCCGTTCTCACATATAATTTATCATCTCAAAGAGTGCTGGAAAAGTGCGGATTTATGAGAATTGGATTAAGCCCTAAATATATGTACATAAATGGAAGATGGCAAGATCATTATATCTATCAGAAGATTTTGCATGATTGATTTTATTTTTATATATCGCCGTAAGCGGTTTGGACCTCCTACGGCGATAATCCAGGAAGACTTTCCTATATTTGTTGTACCGCCATTTTATTCTCAAGTTAAATTTTTATACAGTGATTTTTCCTTCAAGTATGTTTTTATAATCCTCTAAATTTTTCTTAAGAAGATTTGGAGTATCAAGTCCATAAGGGCATTTTTTTCGGCACTGCCCACATTCTATACAATTCTCAATATTCATCATCATATCTTGACCTTGCTTAGATAACCAATTTTGAGATGGACTTCGGCGGATTAGTTGTATCATTCTTGCACTAGTATTGATTTCAATTCCAGATGGACAAGGCATGCAATATGCACATCCCCTGCAAAAATTCCCAATCAATTCTTCTCTATCTTTATCTATTATGCTCTGCAATTCATCATTTATGAAGGGAGGATTATCCATATAAGATATGAATTCAAGAAGCTCACTTTCTCTTTGTATTCCCCATATTGGCAGCACATTGTCATATTGATCAAGAAAAGCATAAGCAGCATTAGATTTTGTAATGAGACCACCTGATAGGGATTTCATGGCGATAACACCTATATTCATTTCCGCGCAAAGATTGATGAGGTTTATATCTTTATCTGATGCAAGGTAGGAAAATGGAAATTGAAGTGTATCGTATAATCCAGATCTCACTGCTTCCTCTGCAATTTTAAGACTATGATTTGTTATTCCAATGAATCGTATTTTACCTAAATCACGTGCTTCAAGCATTGCTTCGTAAAGTCCTGTTCCGTCTTTAGGGTTTGGGCAAAAGCTTGGATTGTGGAATTGATATATATCAATATAGTCTGTTTTTAATAAAGATAAACTAGTTTCAAGGTCCTTCCAGAAACCTTCTGCAGTAGTTGATGGAGTTTTTGTTGCTATAAAGATATTTTTTCTAATATCTGAAAGAGCATGACCGATTTTTTCTTCGCTGTCTGAATAGAGACGAGCTGTGTCAAAAAAAGTAAAACCTGCATTGTATGCTTTTTTAAGGAGCATTCCAGCATATTCCATGGAAACCCTTTGTATTGGAAGAGCTCCAAAAGCATTTTTATTTGTTTTAATTCCTGTTTTGCCTAATGTAATATATTTCATTTCATAATTCTCCTCCATGATTAAGTATATAGGATAAATAATTAAACATGACTTATATAAGAGATTTTTCCTTAATCTAAAATTATAATTTTTTTTAGAATAAGTTTAATTTTTGATGCTGTTGTCTATAATTATATAGAGATCAATAATTAAAAGTCAACTCATACCTTAAAGTTTATAGCTTTATCAAGGTAATAAATCTTTGGCTTTCAAAGCATATGGAAGATATAGAAGAAAGATTATTAAAAAACTATGATGCAAATCAAGTATCAATAAAAGAAATAAATACTAAATTAGATATAGTAAGCAATAAAATATCAGAAACTTCAATAGCAACTACTAGGTGGGTTGTTGGGCTTGTTATAAGTGCAATACTTTCATTACTTGGTGTATCAATTTCTTTTATATTGAGAATGTGGAATCCATAATTTGAAAAAAAAGATTTCTTTTTTCACATATCCTCTTTGTACATATTGATCCATTATTCTTTCATTGTCTTTATTTTAAAGTCATGATTTATCTCTTTTTCTGTATATCTATTCTCAAACCCAAACTTCTTTCTGAAATCAAGCACTACTTCAAGGCACCTCCTACAGCTTCACAAGGCAGTGTTAAGGTTAATTTTGCTACTGGCAGTACCATCTTCTTTGTAAACTCTATCCTTCTCTCTCACGTGTCTTCCACTGCTTTCTTCAATCAAGATTTGAAATTTGTGACCTTTCAAAGTATAACTCCAATTTTCATTTTTTTGAAAAATAGTGTTACAAACATATAAATCCATAATTTTAGTTTCTTCTTTAAATCGTACTTTAATATAGTGTATGATTCTAAGTTAGAAAGAGTGATAATATGGTGGTAATACGAAAGAAGCTTGAACAGAGCATTGAAGACCACATTGTTAAAGTTTTCTCTGGTGATGCACATATATAGTGCAACAAAAATATGAAAGCAAAAACATTCAAAAAGGTTTTATATCTATCTTTTAGTGGATAAAAAATTATTATACTAAAATACGCATATAATCGTATTTTATCGAATTATGTTTAAATTTATTATATTAACACAAGATATAGATATTAAATTTAAATGGATTTTTTGTTTGAAAGGAGAGAAAGCATATGCAGTATAGTTTAAAAAAAGTTATGATAATGATTTTAATTTTTATTTTAACCATAGATGTTTTGCCTTTTTTTGATGTGGTTCTTATTGCTGGTGAAGAATTAAATAATACATCAAACTTAGTTTTGCAAACACAAACTAAGGAAACTGAGAAAAATAAAGGCATTGATTATATAAAACAAGTGGTAAATTTATTTGGTAATCTATTTTCAAATACATTAATAGATAGTATTGCGACAATCAGTAATGATGATTTTTTAACAGATAGTAGTGCTGAAATAGATAATAGTGTTAATACTACGACAGAAAGTTATGTTAATACTACAACAGAAAGCCATATTAATACCACAATAGAGAGTAATGTTAATACTACAATAGATATTTTTGTTGATTTTATACCTGGTAGTATTTCGGTCGTAATAAAAAAGCTATATAGTGAAATTAACAAGGAATGGTATATAACTGATTTTCCTGAAGCTAATATTGAATCTATTAAGGATCTAACATGGATTGATGGGGATGTTAGTGATAAAAAGTATCTTAATTATGATAATTTCCAACAAATCTTAGAATTTATATTAGTAGATAAAACCAGTGAAGGTGTTGTGGAAGCTATAACTCAATTACAAAGCAATCCATATATTGAACATGCTACACCAAACCATAGAGTATATGCTGATGAACCAGATGATACAACAAGTATTGATACTACAATGGGATTAATGACCACAGATAATATAATCAATACAACAATAGAAATTAACACAACAGGTGAGAGTGGAAATACAACAGTTAGTGGTGTTAATACTACAACAGATATTTTTGTTGATTTTATACCTGGTAGTATTTCGGTCGTAATAAAAAAGCCATATAGTGAAATTAACAAGGAATGGTATATAACTGATTTCCCTGAAGCTAATATTGAATCTATTAAGGATCTAACATGGATTGATGGAGATGTAAGTGATAAAAAGTATCTTAATTATGATAATTTCCAACAAATCTTAGAATTTATATTAGTAGATAAAACTAGTGAAGGTGTTGTGGAAGCTGTAATTCAATTACAGAGTAATCCATATATTGAGTATGCTACACCAAACCATAGAGTATATGCTGATGAACCAGATGATACAACAATAAACATTTCTAATGATATGATGCATAAAATAACTGAAAAATATATTGTATATTATGAATATATTAATGATGATATTGATATAAACGTTGCACAAAGTAAAGTCACTGAAGTGAATGATGGAAATGATTATTTAGGTACACCACCTCTTTATATTCCTGACGATATTGGATATTACAACGAAAAAGACGTATATTACGATGGTAATGGCACACGACTCAATGAACGTGACAGATTTTATTTAGCAAATATTATGGTAGACGGTATTTTATTAGGAATTGACTATAGTAAAATTTCTAATTTCACTGCAATAGAAAATATATCTTCGGATCACGAAATACTATATTTATATGAATATGATAGTATTGTTTGTGCAGATAGCTATTTGGCTGTCACTACAGATCCAATCTTACCATCAAATACAAGCATAACAGGGCGATACGATGCCAATGCTGATATTACAATAACATTTCCTAGTGGTAGAACAGCTACGACTAGAGCTGAAATGCATGCTCTATGGTCTATAGCAGTTCCTAATGATGAAATTTTAAAACCTGGTGATGTTATTAATCTTACAGCGACTATATATGGTTTATGTGGATATGTTGCTGATGGCACTTCCATAGTATATGATCCAAATTATACAGTAAATACAACAATAGATTTAATGACTACAAATAATATAGTTAATACAACTAATACGACAGAAAATATAACAAACACAACCATAGGAGTTAATACGACCAATACAACACAAAGTACAATAAATACAACAGCAGGAACTAATACATCACAAGGCATGGTAAATACAACAGTAGGAACTAATACAACACAAGATACGGTAAATACAACAGTAGGATCTAATGCAACCCAAAATACAACCAACACAACAATAGGAGTTGATATACAAGGTACTACTAACATAACAGTAGGATCTAATATAACACAAGGTACAGTAAATACAACAGTAGGATCTAATACAACCCAAAGTACAATAAACATAACAGTAGGAACTAATACAACCCAAAGTACAATAAACACAACGGTAGGATCTACCACAACACAAAATACAACTAATACAACAGTAGGAACCAATACAACCCA
>JGI20171J29575_12612538_pt1 | contig 18465 bp, 17 predicted proteins | sample TergutNc150P4_FD_29575 | JGI IMG/M metagenome (IMG submission 29575)
CGTACACCTATGTTTTTATATCGCATAAACTGCCATTTTTGCCTTCTATTCCCTCAGTATTCCCTTTTCCTTCCTGTCAAACTCGGGTTGTACCAAGAATTTCGCCGCATCGCAAGGAAATTTACGGCCATCCATGCCATTTTGACCTTCTTCCCCCTACCCGCATAAACCGCGGTTCATGCGGGTGCTCCGCGCCGCATACGCTGTCGCATGAAGAAACAGTCTTTGGTACGGCAGACGGCGCTGCTATCCGGCGCGAACACGGTGGTTCGGGCGCTTGGGTTCGCGATGCGCATCTGGCTGTCCAGGGTGATGGGCGCGGAGGCGATCGGCGTGATGGAGCTTGCCTCGTCCGCGCATATGCTGTGGATCGCGCCGGTGACGTCCGGCATCCCCATGGCCGTGTCCCGCGAGGCGGCCGCGGGGTATGGGGAAGCGGCCCTTAGCGCGGGCAAACGGCTGGCGCTGCGCATCAGCCTGGTCATGCTGCCGGTTCTGCTGCTGTTATCGCCGTGGATCGCCAAGCTTTTGGGCGACAGCCGCACCCTGCCCGCGCTGCTGATGTACATGCCCTGCTTGCCCATTCTGGGCTTGTCCGCGGCATACAATGGGTATTGCTACGGCGCGGGCAACACGGCGCCGCCGGCCGTGTCGGAACTGGCGGAACAGATGGTCCGCTTCCTCGTGTGCGCGGCGGTTTTGCTGGGCATCACAGGCATGACGGCCGCGTGGACAGCCGCCGTATCCCCCTTTGCCACGCTGGTAGGCGAAGGCGTGGCGCTGGCGATAATCATTTGGATGCTCCGGCGCTCGGGCGTCTCCCTTCAGGGCGAGGCGTCCAAGCCGTTGGAAAAAAAGCTCTGGAAGCTGGCCGCGCCCATGACGTGGATCCGCCTGAGCAACACGCTGATGCGCACGTTCAACGCCATCATCGTGCCGATGCAGCTTCGCGCGTCCGGGCTTTCCAGCCAGGAAGCGACGGCGCGGCTGGGCATGCTCTCGGGCATGGCCATGCCGCTGGTGATGCTCCCCAGCGTGATCACCGGCGCGATGGCCATGGTGGCCGGCCCCGCGCTGGCGCGCAGGGAGAGCGACCCCGTGGCGCTCAAACGCATTGTCATGAAGGTGCTGCCCGCGTCGCTTCTCATATCCTTGGGGGCGGCGGGGGTGCTGGTGCTGCTGGCCCCCTGGTTCGCGAAAAACCTGTACCGCCAGCCTGATTTGCAGGCGCTGCTTGTGGCCCTGTGGCCGCTGGTGCCGGTGATGGGCGTGCAGCAGGTATCCAGCGGCATGCTCGCGGGGCTTGGCAGACAGCGGAGCGCGCTGGCCGCGTCCCTGATCGGCGCGCTGCTGACGCTGCTGCTAAACTTCGTGCTGACCCCGCAGTACCGGCTGATCGGCTGCGCGTGGGCGCAGAGCGCGGGGCATGGGGTCACGCTGCTGATGAATTTGCGGGTGCTGATCCGGAATGTTCGGCGGGAGAGAGTGTAGGGGAGCACGGAACCAGGCGTTGATGATTGTGTTAACTTCGTACAGCGCTTCGCGGCAAGATGAACCGGGCACGCGCCATCACGCTTGATCCTGCCCCAGCCCTACTCTCCCCTCGCCCGCGCCGCCTCCTTCCCCAGCCTCTCCACCATATTCTGATAAGCCTTTTTCATATTGATATAGATGCTCTCCGTCATGCCCTCTGGAATTGTGGATACCCCTGCCGGGATTACGCGGTAGCGGTTGACCCCCGAAGCGTCCCGCCAGCGCATGATCCACGTTGGCATGTACCATGCCTCGCCGATGCTGGTTTTGCGCGTCTGCGTGTCCCAGGTAATGTCCAGGCTGAGAATCATGCCGAGAATGTTCGCGGTGTCGCGGGAGTCGTCAATAAGAAAGTTGCCAAGGGAATAGGCGATGAAAACCTCGCGCACTTCGCCATAGGCATCGGTAACGGCGCGGCGCTCCAGCTCATGCACGCTGGTGGGGCCGGTGCCCAAGATGATGTCCGCGCCCGCTTCGATCAACACGTCCGCCTCGGCGCGCGTTTCTTTAGAAGGCTTTGTATCCGCGCGGCCTCCCCAGCAGGGCAGCACAATGACCACGTCCGCGCCGTTCACGCGCAGGGCGGTGATCTCCGCGGCCGCGGCCTGAGCGCTCAGGTAGCGCGTATACAGGGCCGCTTCCTGTTCGGTGGCCGCCTTCTTGCCCGCCGCGCTGAGGCTGCTGGTGTAGGCGAGCAGGCCGACCTTCACCCCGCCCATGTCAACGACAGCGGGGCGCGACCTTTCCTCCTGCGTGCGGTAAATGCCGGCAAAGTAGGTGTTCTTCGAATCCATAACGGAACGCGTGTCGCCTATGCCGCGAACGCCATGGTCCAGCACGCGGTCGGTGGCGAAGTTGAACAGGTTCAGGCCCGAGGCCTTAAGGCCATCCACCAGCCAGGCCGGCGCGCAGTAGGTATCAAAGCCGGTTGCGTTGGCACCCGCAAGGCCCGTGCGCAGGGTAACGATGGACAGATTCGCGCCCGAAAGCGCGTGCGCGACAGGGGACACCATATCATAGAAATCAAAGCCGCCGGCGGCTTTGGACGCGCTCGAGCGCAGTTCCGTACCGATGCTGACCTGGCCGGCAGCGGTGAGGGTCAGCGTTCGGCTGGGCGGCTGGGTGGGCGCTGGCGCGGCCGTAAGTGCGGCCGTAGGCGCGGCCGTAGACGGCGGCGCGGCGATCTGTCGCGTGACGGCGGGCGTTGGCGCTTCATTCACCGGGAATGGCGTGCCGGATTCCGTGATCACATCGGTCACACTGCGGGCCAGCACCCTCAAAGACTCTGTCAGCAGGTTGGGGTCAAGGGAAATGCGCGCCGTATCACCAGCGATGCGCGTGAAGACCAGCGCGCCGAACAAAAGCGTGACGACGCACAGCGACAGCATGAAAATGGTACCAAAGGATATGCCGCGCCGCTTGCGCTTGATGGACATATGCCCGCCTCCTTTCCCGGGGAATTCGCATGAACCGCGGCTCATACGGGCGGAAGGAATAAGAACGTCATCCCCTGGGGGATGTTCCGGAAACTCTCTTTATATACTAACGACTTACGGTTTGCTCATCATCCCCGTATTATAGCCGATGTTGCCGACAATATGGCTAAAGGCGTCGTCGTCCATCGCGCGGTCAAAATACTGCCAAGCGGCCTTCACCAGTTCGGCGGCGCGCAAAACCGCGCGCTCGAAGAGCTCTGTGAGCCCTTCGGTGCGCTCATGATCAGGGTCCGCCGGATCGCGCCAGGGCAGACAGCGGTTGTTTTCGATGTCCGCGCGGGGAAGAAATGGCGCGCCCATCTGCGCGGTGACAAGCATCGGTTTTGCGATGAGCCGCTCAAGCGCCCAAGCAAACGCGTATTTGACGCCTCGCGGGCTGTGCGTGAGGCGGTTGGCGCGCTCCGTGTCCGCCAGCGCCCTTCGGATGTCCGCCTCGTCAAGGTCCATGTCCGGATAGACGTCACGGACGGCCTCCGCCCATACGGCGGCGATCCGCGGCCAGTACGGCTTGGACTCGCGCACGCCAGGCATGACGACAGAGGTGCCCGCATGGCCGTCTCGGTGAAAATAAAGCGTGTCCCATCGCTTTTCGAGCCGCATATGCAGAAGGCTGCTGTAGCGCCCCTTCGCGTCGAGGCTGTGGGCATACACGTAGGGGTGCACGGTGCTGTCCAGCGCGTAGTGGGTCAAAAAACCCATGGTAAACGCGCGCTCCGCCGCGCTCTTTTCCCGGCTGTGTTTTGCGAGCGAGCGGAGGAACAGGCCGGTGCGCGTGGTGTGCAGCGTATTGGCGTGAGGCAGCGGCTTGTTGGACGTTCGAAGCGGGAACATGCCCAGCGCAAAAAGCGGGTCAGGCCCCTGGCTGCCCAAAATAAACGCCTCGTTTGGAACGGGCGTGACGCCGGATACCAGCAGGGCCCGCTCCGCGCAGCGCTTGTGCAAATAACCGGAGGGCATTAGCCTAAAACAACTCCCTTCTGCAGGAGGATGTTGGCATACAGCGCGGTTTCCCCTGTCTGTATGACGCAGTACGCTTCCCTGGCCAAGCCGTAGAACGCAAACCGCTCCGCGCGGCCGATTTGCGTGCCGGGGGCGTGCATCTCCACGATGGCGGCGTATTCATCCCAGATGGGGGTTTCCACAGGGTCGCCGGGCACGACCTCCATGAGCTTGACGGGGGTATCCGTATAGGTGTCCAGCGGGAAGAGCCGGAGCGTGGCGTCCAGCAGGGGCGCCGCGCCGTGGCCGTCAAGCCGGATGAGCCGGCGCGCCAGGGACGCGCCGGGGAAATTGCCGTCCGCGATGACGATCGTATCCCCATGGCCCATTTCCATGAGGATCTTGAGCAGGTCCGGCGATAGGATTGATGGAATGCCTTTGAGCATGGTATAGCCTCCGTATCAATTTTTTATGGCGCGGCTATAAATTCTTCGACAATTGACCATGATTTCCCTGCGTAGGCGTATACTCTTCGTTTCATTGGCAACCATATAGACAATATCGCATGAAACGGGGTGTGCACATGACCTTTGGCATGATTGTATTGCTTGTGCTGTCGCTGCTGGTGATCTTTGGCGTGGGGCAGCGGGTGCTGGACAGGATGCATCTAAATGATAAGTGGGCGCTGGGGCTGATGCTGGCGATCTTCATCGGCGGCTTGATCCCCGCGATCCCGATTGGCAATGTCCGGATCGGCGTGGGCGGATGCCTGATTCCGCTGGGCATATGCATTTGGGTGCTGATCAAGGCGGATTCGGGGCTGGAGGTGGCCCGCGCCCTGTTTGGCAGCCTGCTTACCGCCGCGGCGGTCTGGCTGATCAGCCTATTGATGCCGGCGGAACCGAGGAACATTATCCTGGACCCAAACTACGCGTACGGCCTCGCGGCGGGCGTGGTGGCGTATATTCTGGGCCGCTCGCGGCGCGCGGCGTTTGTGTGCGCGGTATTGGGTATGCTGCTGGCGGATATCGCGGTGGGCGTCGCCAACGCGAGCAAGGGGATTGATACGCTGCTAAGGCTTGGCACGGGCGGCGCGCTGGACGCCGTGGTCATCTCCGGGTTTATTGCCGTGCTGCTCTCTGAGTTTGTCGGGGAATTGATTGAGCGGGCCGTGCGGGGCCGCCGGGAGGAGCGCGCGAGATGAAAAAGGCGGCATTTGTATTTTGCGCGCTGATACTGGTGCTTCTGCCGCTCAGGGCGCCGGCGGACGGCTTTGAAAACGGGCAGTATTATACCGTATATTTGGACCATGGGGAAATCCTCTTTGAGTTTGCCGGCGGCATCGGGGTTGGCGATGAGTACATCAGCGCGGATAACCAGCTCTATACGATTGAAACCGTGAACGAGGCCGCGATGACGGCAACAGCCATCCACCGGGGCGCGCAGGAAATGCCGGACGTAAACTGGCTGGAGACCGCGGCGGCCGTGGTGGTATCCGCCGGGGGCGGCACGCCAAAGAACAACGACAACCGCCTCATAGCCATGTACGCGACGCATAGCGACGAGAGCTACAAGCCCTCCGACGGCACGGAAAGCGCGGCCAACGGCCACGGCGGCATTTATGATGTCGCCCAGGCGCTGAAGAAGGCGCTGGAGGATAAAGGCATAGAAGTGGTTCTGGATGAGACGATTCACGCGCCCCACGACGCGGGCGCGTACCGCCGCTCCCGCCAGACAGCCATTGAGCTGCTGAAAAAATACCCGGACGCGCTCATCGACTTGCACCGCGACGGCATTCCCAACGCGAACGAGTATAAGGTGACGATTGACGGAAAGGACGCCAGCAAGGTGCGCCTGGAGGTGGGCCGCTCCAACCAAAACGCCTCGGCGAACAAGCAGTTCGCGCTGGAGCTCAAGGCAGTAGCGGACCAGAAATATCCCGAGCTGATCAAAGACGTCTTCATTGGCAAGGGATCGTACAACCAAGACCTGATGAGCAACGCCATTCTATTGGAGTTTGGCACCCATACGCTGGATAAGGACCGCGCGATCGCTTCCACGGAGCTGATGGCGGATGTCCTTGTCGATACGATCTATGGCGGCGTAAGCGGCGCGGCCAGCGACGGGAACCAAGCCACCGGCAGCAAAGGCGCTGGCACGGGTATCATCTGGCTGCTCATCGCGGTGGTGGTCGGCATCGGCGCGTACGCCTTGCTCCAGACCGGAAACGGGCGTGAAGCGTGGGACAAGGTAAAGCGCGGCGCGAGCGAGCTCACGCTTGGGATGATTGGGAAGAAGCCGGATAAAGGGGACCGGGATCATTAGGGTGCGGCAAGCGGCAAGGGCCGGAACGCGGAACGGACGGAGTTCATTCCGCGTTTTGCGTTCTACAGGGCTTCCCGTGCAGACCGCTTCGGCCCCGTCCGTTTGCGCCTTCCAATATTTTGTTTTCCGCCCGCGCGGTGCCGCCGTTTTGATACAACAAATCCAATAGCGTTTGTTGTGAAGCTTCTCTTTTTTATCTATTCTTTTCCGACCGCGCGAAGAAGAATGTGCCGACAATCAGGCAAGCCGCCGTCAGCGCGGCAATAGCGGCAAAGTTAACGGCTGGGTTGAACAGCACAACAGTACAGTATTCCGGCGTTCCCCCATAGACTACCGCCCTTGTCAGATCAAGGCAATACGTCATCGGCATGATGCGGCTGAGCACCATCAAAGCGCCGCTGGAATGATGGATGGGAATAATAGCGCCGGATAAAAACATCTGCGGCATCGTGATGAGCATCACGGCCATATTCGCGGCTTTTTTACTTTTCACAAGACCTATGACAATCATGGATAACGCCCCAGCTGACAAACACATCAGCGGCGCCAGCGCAAAAATCAAAATCAGCTTGGCGGCAGGCAATGCGATGCCCATGATCAGCCCAACGATTATCGTGCCGAGCGAACTGATAATCGCGCCGAAGGAACCGCCCAAGATCTTGCCAATCACAAGAGAATACCGGGATACAGGCGAAACCAGCATCTCCTGGTTAAAGTCTATGTCATGGTCGTCCACAAGCGATGCCATGCTCATGATCGTATGCATAAACAGCATATTGACAAGCATACCAATCAGCATAAAGTGCCCGAAGTCAAATCCCAGTCCGCCCGCCATGTTTTGCATCAGGTTTCCGCCAATCATGCCCATCATAATCAGCGGCATACCAAGGCTCATAACAGCCGCGCCCGGCGACTTCAAATATAATGTAATTTCCCGCGCCATGACGGTGACAACCGTGTTCAATTCCCGAAACAGCCGTGATTTTTTTCTTGCCAATGTTGATTCGCTCATGCCGCACCCCTCCCTGTCTTATGCAAAAATTCAACATAGGCGTCCTCCAGCGTTGGTTCATGGATGGTAAGCGCCGTTAGCTTTGTTTGCAGCCGCGCTATAATATCTTGCGCCGTCTCTTGATAGGGAACAATGACGCGCCCGTTTACGGCAAACGGCAGCCCCAAAGCGGAAAGCTCGCTTGTAAGAGCCGCCCTGTCTTCCGCGTCCAGAATCAGCTCGTGCCTGAGCAGGCTTTTTTTCATTTGATCGGGCGAACAGCAAACGGCGATTTTGCCGTGGTTGATAATACATACTGTATCGACGTTTTCAGCCTCGTCAATGTAGTGGGTCGTCAGAAAAACCGTTGTGCCGTATTGCTCGCGGACATCGTTGATGTATTCCCATAGCGAACGCCGGCTCACCGCGTCCAGCCCCTGTGTCGGCTCGTCGAGGAACAGCACATTGGGCGTATGAATGAGGCTGCGTATGATTTCCAGCTTGCGCTGCATTCCGCCCGACAGCTTTTTGATCGGCCTGAACAGCGCGTCCTGAATGCCCACGATTTCGGCTAAATCCATCACCCGTTTGCGGTAGACCCCGGGCATCATTTTGAATGTCGGCCGATAGCCGCACATCCCGTATAAGCACGCATGGAAACGGATATTTTGCTCCGCCGTCAGCTGCGGGTCAAGGCTGGGCTGCTGGAAGATGATTCCGACTTTCTCACGCACCTGCCGGGCTTCTTTTTCCACGTCGAATCCCGCAATTTTGACCCCGCCGGAGGTTTTCGACAGTGTGGTGGTCAGTATCGAAATCGTCGTGGTCTTGCCTGCCCCATTGGGGCCGAGGAACGCGAAAAACTCACCTTCCTCCACATGAAAGCTTATATCGTCAACAGCGGATTGGTCAGACCTTTTATACCTCTTTACGAGGTTATTTACTTCAATCATGCTCATGATGTCCCCCCCTTTCGCGAGGGCCAAAGCCCCGGCCGCGGTCAAAACGAGCATCGCCAAAGCGCCCAAAACCGCCAAACATTCTGTGAAAATCGTGTCCGTCAAAATTGCCGCCCATCATTTCCGCAAAATGCTCCCGCGCCGCTTTCATTCGCTCGAATTCCTCCTCGTCGTTATAGCCGAGTTTATCCGTGAGGGCCGCGATTACGCGGTCAAGATATTCGCCAAACGCCCGCTGCTCCTCGTCAGACAAACAATCGAAAATATCGCCGAAGTCAACCGCGGCGGGTTTTGTAACGCTTCGCCCCTTGTCTGTCAGCGTCACGAGCATAACGCGCTTATCCTGTTCCGACGGTTCCCGCGTGACATGGCCGCTTTTTTCAAGTTTGGAGAGAAGCTCATTCAACGACGAAACCCGCACACCGAGCAGATACGATAAATCCTTCGTGCTAATGCCGTCGCGCAGCTTCAACACGGCGAGAATCCGCCCTTGCCCGCGCGCGGTGTCCGCCATGGGGCCGCCATCGGCATACCCGCGAATCTGCTGTTTATGGAGCAGCCATTGAAGCCGGGTTAGTTTTTCATAAAGCTCATGGTTCATTGTAAACATACCTCCCGATAAAAGATTTAACGGTACCATTTAATAAAATTATAAATGGTACCGTTAAGAATGTCAAGCGTTTTTTACAGGTACAGTAAAATTTTTTATTTTCCCTAAGCCCCTTGCGGAAACCCAGGCGAACAAATCGAATTTACCTCTATTTACTTTACGATGAACGTTGCGCCCGCTTCGCCCGCAAACGCCAGCCTGCCATGATCGGGCAAAACGATCGTATCACGCGGGTATTTTTCAAGCGAGGTGGCGACGCAGTTCATTTTATCGTCATAGGCAAACCACGCGCCGTTTTGCGGCGTTACAATCTGGACGCAGCGCCCGCCCGCGTCGTCAATGTCCACCCAGACGGTCTCGGCGCCAAGCACAACCGTTTCACCCATCTCAAAGAATTTTAAAGCGGCCGCCGCGTCTATATAGCGAAAGTTGTTTATGGCAAGGTATTCGAACTCCTTTTGCTTTGTAACCGTAAGATTGTTCGTATCGCGCCCCATCATAGTGGGCGTGCTTTGAAAGCCAAGCGCGGTGGCCGCGTCCACAATTTTCGCTGACGCAAAGTCTGCGCCGCCCCCTTTATAAATTCCTTTGCATACATACCCTCGGACGCGCTCATCCGTAAGGGTCTTGGCGATTGGCGAGCCTGCGTATTGGACCGACGTATACTTTTCGCTTACCAGCAGGTACTCTTTGCCGTTTCTCGCCTTCCATGCCGCCGCCGCGCCCTCTGAAACCGCGTTTACCTCAAGCTTTTCGGCCAGGGGCATCGCGAACGCGCTCAGGCTCAGGCCGGGCATATCCACATACGTCTGCACCATAAGGTATTTGTCTTCGGCAAAGCGTAGCTTTGTGATGCCACGAGCACCTTCCGTCAATGTGCCCAAGCCTAGATAGTCGCCGTTTGTGGAAACAAATTCACCGTCCGTGTTATAGAGATATTCCTGCGCGCGCTCGTTTTTGACCAAGATGGGGGTAAAAATGAGCGCGTCCTGTGTAAATTCTATATGCATCAGGCCGCCCCCGCCCGCATCATAAACGCCCGCGTATGCTTTCACGCTCTCTGGCACCTTGGCGCGCTCGAGATTCACCACAGGCATTGCAATCACCGCGTCCCCAGGAATCAACCCCTCCTCTTGCAGCACCGCGAGGATAATTTCCTGCGCGATCAGCTGCTCCTGCCCGCCCTTGCCGGACGCGGAAACCGCCACCGCGAGATCATACGCGGGCAGAACCGTCAGGTTCGTATGGTACGCGTCTGTTGTGCCGCCCTTGCTCAGCGCCTTGATACCGTATTGCGCAAAGGGGTATTCCTCTACCGCGTCCCACCCGAGACCGTAGCGGACAACCGTGTCCGCGTCCAGGGATACCATTTCTTTCTTGTGCTGATTTTTCGCCATCTCATCAGCGGAGCGTTTCGAAAGCAGCGACCCATCGGCACTATCCATGAAAATGGCGGCGAACCTGCACAAATCCTCCATGGTGGCGTAGATACCCCCGGAGCCGATGAGCCCCACATTTTCCGGCTGCAGCTCCTTATTGCCCATGTAGCTATCCGCAAGCAGGCTGCGGTCAAAATCGCTCTGCGGCGTTCTGATGTTTGTAAGCCCCAAGGGACCCGAAAAATTCCGTTCGATAAACTCGGTGAAGCTGATGCCGCTGACGCGCTCAATCAATATTTCCGCGAGGGTAAAGCCATCGTTGCAATAGATGGAGCGTTCCCCGGGGTCATGCTTGAGCTTCTGGCTCTTTAAAAAGCCCAGGAGATGATCGTGGTAATACGTGTCGTTGTCGCCCAACAGGAATCCGTTATTGCCGGTAGTGCCCATAAGGCCCGAGGAATGGTTCAGCAACATCCGGGGCGTAATTTGCGCGTACCTCGCGTCCGCCATGGTGAATTCGGGAATGTAGGCGGTGAGCGGCGCGTCAAGATCAACCTTCCCCTCCTCCGCCAGCTTCATCACGCCGGCGGCCGTAAACACTTTGCTCACCGAGCCAATGCCGTAAAGCCTGCCGCTTTGGGCCGCATAGGCCGGAAATACCGTCAACACACAGAGCGGCAACAATACCAATATGGCCGTAACCTTTTTCATCGTAATCCTCCTATTCCGAAAGCAGTTCATAGACAGACACATTCTTGATCCGCTTGGCGGATATGTCCGCCACGATAAAGGTAGCCAGCAAAATCAGCCCGCCCACAATGGCGATGATCAGCGGATTCACCACAAAGACCGCGCCATAAGCGCCGGTGCTGGCCAGCATCGAACCCATTACGGGATTCACCAGGAGAGCGCCGGCGATACATCCGATCACTACGCCAACCGCGGCGAGGGGCAGAAAGCTGATTGCCAGCTGCCGCGCAAGCTGCTTTGTGGTAAAACCCACGGCTTTCAGCGTTCCAAATTCGCGGCGGCGGCGGGTGACGATGGTCTGGACCGTCATCGAAAGGATCAGCGAAATGATAATCAATGAGATCATCGCAATGATCTGGGTAAGGAGCGCAAAGATGCTCGAATAACGACCAATTTGTGCCTTTGCAACCTCACGAATGTTCGTAATTCTTTCAATCTGATACTCGCTTGAGGAGCCACTTAAAATGATATCACCGCGCAAAATGACCGCGTACTCCACGCTATCGATCGCATGCTGCTCCAGATAGTTCGAGATTTTTTCCTCGGCGCGGGCTTTGGCGGCGGCATATTCGCCGTGCTCACCCTGCCTGTATAGGTTTAGAACGCCGAACTTTTTTTGAAGCGTTTCAGAAAAATCGTTGAACGCTATTCCTTCGTTGAGGTAAACATTCACATTTCTTCGCCTGTAGTTTGGATCAAGCCGCTGATAGCCTTCCATCGTAATGGCAGCAACCCTGCCGCTGTTGCTCATGACGGAGTAAAAGCCCGTAAGCATGTATTCCTGTGTTACGCCATTGGCGTGCACTTCGATGGCATCGCCTATTTTCTTGCCGAGACGATCCGCAAAAAGCTTGGAGGTCGCGGCCTCGTTATCATATTTGGGCAAGCGGCCATCGTGAGCGCTCATGCTTTCCATTCTATCAAAGTCGCCCGAGACATAGCCCATACCGGTAATCCCCTCTATCTTAAGATCGACATAGTCGAGCATCAACGTTTTGCGGACCTCTGGCATTGTCTCAAGCCCGGCGGCAAGCGCATCAGCATCGGTATGCCGTGTCACGCGCAGTTCCATATCCTCGGCTTCAAGGCCCGCCATTCTCGCGAACATCATCTGGTCAATGCCTATGTTCTGGTATACCACGATCATAAACGTAATGGCGAGCGCGATCCCCGCAATCACCGTGCCGATCATCACGTAGGATTTTAAAGACGTGAACATGCTTTTCAGCCCGAGCCGTGTCTGCACATCGCCGGCGCCCGTGTGCAGCGGGAAGAAATTGCGGCGAAAGCTGTTTGCCGCAATCCCGCCGCGAAGCGCGGTGACAGGCGGAAGCTTTTTGATTTTACGGCACGAGCGCCTGACCATTGCCAGCAAAAGAAAGACCACAAGCAATGCCGCGATCAACCCCGCCGCCATATTCGTGCCCAGCGTCCACGAGGATCCAGTCACAGAGGTCAAAATCTGCCTGATGAAGGAAAACGCGGGGCCTGGAACGAATACGCCGATTATTGCCGCCGGAAGTGACAGTATGCCGTATTCCATGGTGTAGCACGCGATGATTTGTGCGCTCGTGTAGCCTGACGATTTCAGCACGCCAATTTCGTGCAAGGTATCCTCAATGTTGCTCTTGACACGGAAGCGTATCACAGACAGCGATATGAGCGCAATCAAAAGCGCGAAGGCAATGAGGAGCACAGAAATCATCGCAACCGGCGTAATCGAACCCACAGCCAACCAATACGCATTGATCTCAAAAAGAAAGTCGGAAAGATCGATATCAATCCGGGAAGCAAAATCATAGTCAAACTGCTCTGAGTCGTTGATATCCAAGAACCTGACCGCAAGGAAGACAGCGCTGCCAAATTGCTGCTTGAGCTTCTCAAAGCATGCATCCGGCACGAAGAATCTCAGCGTACTCATGCCTGCTGTCGAAAGCTCGTTGGTTTCAAAAAAGCCCGCGATCGTAAGGCCAAACGGCCTGTTCTTGTAGGTGATTGTGAAGGGTTCGCCGACAGCATAGCCCAGGCCTTTGGCGTAAATCGGCAAATAGATGGCATTCCCTTGCGGAATGGAAGGATCCTGCTCCATCATTTTCGGCGCGGAGATTTCTATCTGATTGTCTAGATTCAATATCACCGCCCTGAGCTCGATCTCTCCGCCGTAGTCCACCGTTACCTCGCCGAGGCAAACCACCTCAGAAATTTCATATTGGGACACACGGGGATCTTCTTTGAGAATATCCTCAAAAGAGGGGTTGTACTGGTCTTTTCGGAGAACAAACGCGCTATGCAAGCTGTGTAAGCGGTCAACGCTCGCATGAAAATCCTGGTCAACCCCAAGCATAACGCTGAGCCCGATGGTGATGAGCGCCGATACGATCAAGATGATCATAAACAGCGACAGGGAAGCGCCTTTGTGCCGCAAGATATTGGCCTTCGCGATGTGAAATGTTTTTTGCATGTCGCTCACCAGCCCATCTGGTCGAGGAATTTTTGCAGCTTTTCGATGCGAAGCGGTTTATCATCCCCCGCATAGGGCGGCAGCGAAAGCTCGCCAAACATCGCGCCGTCCCGCAGATAAAGAATCCGGCTGCCGCGCGCCGCTGTCTTGAGGTCATGCGTTACCAATACAATGCTCTGCCCGCCCGTGTTCAGCTCGTTCATCACATCCAGCACCGCGGCGCTCGCGGACGAATTCAGCGAGCCCGTGGGCTCGTCCGCGAAGAGCAGCGCGGGGTCGTTGATCAGCGCGCGCACGATGCCCACGCGCTGCGCCTCGCCGCCCGACAGCTGGCTGGGAAACTTATGCCAAAGCGCTTCCTCCAGCCCCACGCGGGTGAACAGCTCCGCCGCGCGCTTTGCGAGCGCCTTCTTGTTGTTTGTCAGCAGCAGGCCGCTCGCGAGCACGTTGTCCATCACGCTCATGTTGTCCATGAGGTGGATCTGCTGAAACACGAAGCCGCAGTTTTTGCGCCTGAACACGGCAAGCGCATCGTTTGAGAAAGCCGCGATGTTTTGGCCGCCGAACCAGACTTCGCCGAGCGTCGGGATATCCATGCCCGAAATCGCGTACAGCAGCGTGCTTTTGCCGCTGCCCGAGCTGCCCATGATGACGGTAAACGCGCCTTCCTCAATTTCCAGATCAAGGTTCTTGATGACGTGAAGCTGTGTGCCGCCGTTGGAAAAGGATTTGCATAATTTGTTCGTTTTGAGGATATGATTCATTTTCCCATCTCCAATTTTTGTTATCGTAATTGTGCTTGCCCGCAAATTGTATTATACTTGATCTACGAAACCATTGCTTTAACGCGGGATTATGAAATCCTTATCAATTTCTTAACGGGGATGTGACGGAGTGGCTGATTGCCTGATCATCGACGACGACGCGGATATCGCCGCGACCATCTGCGAGTATTTCAATTTGTTTGCCGTACGCTGCGAATATGCGACTGATTATGAAGAAGGCATTCAGGCTGCCCAGCAAAAGCAGCCGGCGCTTATTTTGCTGGATGTCAATTTAGGAAAGCAGACGGGTTTCGCGCTGTGCAAAAAGCTGCGTGAAACATCGGATGTGCCCATTCTCTTTATCAGCGCCAGAAATACCGACGACGATGTCTTGGCGGCGCTTGGCGTTGGCGGGGACGACTATATCACAAAGCCGTTTTCCATGGCCGTATTGCTCGCCAAAGCGAAGGCCATGCTAAAGCGCAGCGCGTCCGCCCAAACGCAAGAGGCGCAGGCCATGATACGGTTTGGCAATATCGAGATGGACCGAGGCAGCAACCGTGTTTTGCGCGGCGGCGAGCCGGTAAAGCTAAAGCCGATGGAGTATAAACTGCTGCTGTATTTAATCGACAACCGGGGCAGGCTGGTCACAAAGGATGAGCTTCTTGAAAATGTCTGGCAGGATACCTTCATTGGGGAAGGCACGCTGAGCGTACATATTCGCCATCTGCGCGAAAAGCTTGAGGAGGTTCCCAATGAGCCGCGCTTCCTCAAGACCCTTTGGGGCAGCGGCTATATGTTTGAGGAATAATCAAATCATGAGAAAATATAGTTACCTCTATATCATAGCCGGCGCTGCCATGATGACAGGCATTTTGCTGTACATGACTGCGCTGAAAATTCCTCCCCGCCCAGAAATCGACAACGCGGCGATCAACGAGATTACAAAGCAAACCGCGCTATGCTGGCAAATCCCCCGCCAGCTTGATCAAATGACCTTTGCCTATCGCTTTGTCGTGATCGACCGTGAGGGCAAGTTGGTCTACGCTTCCGATGAAAATCTGCCCGGTACCGTACCATCCGCTATACGCCAGGGATTTCTGCCGATGGATGTTACGGTTGGCACAAGCGTGGTGGGCAAGGCGCTCGTTGAAACATTCCCAAATGATTTGATAGCGCAAGAACAGGCAAAGCTTTCCCACGCCGCAGCCGCGGCTTTTATATTGCTTTGTATGCTGGCCGCCGCCATTTTGTTTGTGCTGTACCGGATGGTGATGAAGCCGTTTGAGCGCCTCAAAACGTTTGCGCATAAAATATCCACCGGCAAATTCGACGAACCGCTGCCGATGGATCGAAACAATATTTTTGGACTTTTCACGCAGAGCTTTGACATCATGCGCGCTTCCCTGCTGGAAGCGCATCAAAAAAAGCTGCTTGCGCAGCGCGCGCAAAAAGAGCTCATCGCGGCACTCAATCACGATATAAAAACGCCGGTGACTTCCATAAGGCTCACCTCGGAGCTGCTGCAGGCTGTGAACACGGATCCAGCCGTCGCGGAAAAGCTCAAGCTCATTGAGATGAAAGCCGACCAAATTGACCGGCTGATGAATGATATGCTGCGCGGCGCGCTGGAAGAATTGGAGGAGCTCACGGTCAGCGTAGCCAGCGAAGACAGCGGTGTTTTGCGCGCGCTCTTTCAAACTGCCGACAACCTTTCCAAAATACGGCTTGGCGATATTCCGTCCTGCCTTGTAGAAATCGATGTCGCGCGAATGGAGCAAGTGATCGACAATATCATAACAAATTCATATAAGTATGCCGCAACAGAGATTGATGTGGATTTCGCGATATGCAAAGAGGTTTTGCGCGTTGATATCCATGATTACGGCAAGGGGGTTCGCCCCGATGAGGTAGAGCTCATTTGCGTGAAATTCTATCGCGGCGAAAACGCGAAAGCCTCTCAAAAAGAAGGGGAGGGGCTCGGCCTTTACATTGCCAAGCAGATCATGGAAAAAATGGGCGGAGGGCTTGAGGCCTTCAACCGTGATCATGGATTTGGCGTCAGGCTTTGGATTCGGATTTCCCGGTAAACGCCTGGGCCGCATTTTATAGCGGCCCAGGCATTTCATCAAATGTTCCTTTTTCATTCCTTTACTTTCATCGAACTCACGCTAGTATACAGGAAGAAATCAACAAGCCTTTCTCGTTTGAGATTGTATAGGGGGAGATTTTACAATGAGCGAAAAATCATTCAAGGGGAAAATCAGTGCAAAGGGTATGAATATCAAAGAAATCCTTAAGACCGGCCGCCTGATACTTCGTGAGATGTCCCTTGACGATTTGCACGAAACACGAAAAATCGTATGCGATGAACAGACTATGTGGGCGTGGAATGGCGCGTGGAGCGAGGAAGAAAACCTTGCCGGGCTTGAAAAACAGCTGCGCGGATACACGGAAGACGGTTTCGGACGCTGGGCGGTTATTCTGAAAGAGACAGGCGCGTTCATCGGAATGTGCGGCTTGCAATGGTGCGAGACCGACAAGGAAAAAGTTCTCGAAATCGGCTACCTGTTCAACCGTGATTATTGGCACAACGGATACGCCACCGAAGCCGTAATCGCCTGCAAACATTACGCTTTTGACCATTTAGGATTTGATGAGGTGTTTTCGTTAGTCAGAGATATAAATATTCCGTCAATGAATGTCGCCATACGAAACGGCATGGTAATTCGAGGGCGATTTATAAAGCGTTATAAAGGCGAAGATATGCCGCACATCGTATTTTGCATCAAGCGTATGGACTGGCTGTCCGAGTTTGCTGCCAGTGATCCGGTAGCACAATAGCCAGCGAAGACAGCGGTGTTTTGCGCACGCTCTTTCAAAATGCCGACAACCTTTCCAACGTTGATATCCACGATTACGGCAAGGAGGTTCGCCCCGATGAGGTAGAGCTCATTTGCGTGAAATTCTATCGCGGTGAAAACGCGGAAGCCTCTCAAAAAGAAGGGGAGGGGCTGGGCCTTTACATTGCCAAAGCAGATCATCAAATGTTCCTTTCTTTCCCCCGTATGCCCCTCACAAAACTCCTTCAGCCCTCCTTTACAGATGCACCTGATAAAAATACCTTCCCCACTATTATCGCGGCAATAAACCAACTCATCGTATCTATTCCCGCCCTTAGCAGCATTTGCGGCATTACGCCTTTAAAAATCAAGCCTATAAAGCTATTGAAAATCATCCAGTTTAAGCCTATTGTCAGGATCGTTTCTTTCAATGCGTTCATAACCCAATTCGTCTTTTTTGCATATATGGGATACAAAATTACATATGCCACGCCGATTGCCATGCCAAACAGAATTGTCCACGCATACGTTTGGATAGGATAATTCACGATATCGCTTTCATATAATCCTGTTTTGTATCCAATCATTCTTACGATAAAGAACACAATGGCAAATAGTGCCGCCGCAAAACACTTTTTGAATATGCTCACTTCGTCCGTATATTCATTTTTCCTGTCTCTTTTTATATAAATATATGAAATTATCAGGCACAGCAAAACTACCGGTATCGCGTCGCCAAGCCCCATCATGAATTCATACCTTATAAACGCCCAACCCCATTCGGCAAACGGGGAAGCCTCTACAACAACTTCTTGCATCCCTACAATATAAATCAGTGCAAAGCTAACGCCGTATCGCAACGCAACCTGCATACGCGATAAACTCGACCTGTATCCAAAGATTCCGGTGAGCAGAGCGCAATGCGCAAACAAAACGAGATAGTATAAGCAAGCCACCACGGGAAAGCCGAATGCGCCGACCCAAATACTATCAAACTGGCTTTCATCCACCCCAGCCGGTAAGGAAGCGTGGACAGCAATGGCAAATACCATGGAAAACAAAATGCCTGCCATACTCATGCCCCGTGATTTTAACTTTCCGTTCATGTTGTAGCCCCGCCTTTTATATGATATTGCGCTCCATCCCCACCACACACTCCACATGCCCCGTCCACCCAAACATATCCACCGGCCGCACCTCCCCCATCCGATACCCCCGCTCCGCCAAGAACTTCGCGTCCCGCGCCAGCGTGGCCGGGTTGCAGCTCACATACACGATCCTCTCCGGCCTCATGCCCGCAACCGTCTCAAGCGCCGACTGCTCGCAGCCCTTGCGCGGCGGGTCCAACACCACAACGTCCGGCTTCCCCTGCCGCGCGGCGAGCACAGGCAGCACAGCCTCCACGGCGCCCGCCG
>JGI20171J29575_12612537_pt1 | contig 18442 bp, 18 predicted proteins | sample TergutNc150P4_FD_29575 | JGI IMG/M metagenome (IMG submission 29575)
TATTTTTATCGTACGGGCAACTTTCCGTGGCTGCCCCTGCCCAACAATTTACACCTTCATTTCAACCAAAAGGAGAACGGTATATGAGAACACAATCCCTGTTAAAATCAATCTTTGGCGTGGCATTCATTGTCTTGCTGCTGCCTATAGTGTCCTGCGATGCCGCCAGCGGTCCGTCAGCGTTGGCTGGGCATTGGCTGCACGAAAGCGGCAGCACGGATAAAAAGCCTGAGGATATGGAATTGTTCAAGGACGGCACCGGTGTGTGCGATGGAGCTGGCATTTCGTGGAAAGTTGAGAACAAGCGTCTCATGCTTCTCTCGTCATTGATGGGATTTGCCGCCGATTATGAAGTGTCTGGCTATAGGCTCACTCTCACCGCCAACGGCGAAAGAATCACCTACGTGAACATCAACAACAAAGACTATCAAAAGGGCCTGCAGAAAGGCACGCTCACAGATTCCCGTGACGGAAAAAAGTACGGAACTGTTAAGATAGGCAGTCAAACGTGGATGGCAGAGAACTTGAATTACGAGGCGAATGGCAAATGCTACGGGAACGATCCGTCCAACTGCCAAAAGTACGGCCTTCTTTATGACTGGAAAACGGCTTTGAGTGTTTGCCCGAAAGGCTGGCATCTGCCGAGCGATGATGAATGGCAGGCCATGGTGGATTTCGCGGGCGATAAGATTGCCGGAAAGAAGCTCAAGTCTAGGAGCGGCTGGGAAAAGTCAGGCAACGGCACGGACATTTTCGGCTTTGCGGCTCTGCCGGGCGGGGGCGGCTATTCGGATGGCCGTTTCAACGATGTCGGCTACTATGGCATCTGGTGGAGTGCGACTGAGGATGGCGCCAGCAGCGCCTACAAACGGTACATGGGCTACAGCTACGAGATTGTCTTCAGGGACGACATCAATAAGAGCAGCTTGCAAAGCGTTCGTTGCGTTCAGGACTGAAGGCAACCTGCTACCGCTCATTGAGCGAAGCCGAAATGAGCAGTTGGGCGTTGAAGGTTCATTCTGTAAAATACTGAAAATTCTAAAAATTCTGGTTCAGACAATTTGCTGAGGCGGCGAGGCGGATTTTTTGGAAAATAATTTTGTATTTTAAAAGAAATAAAGGTGGAAATATGGCAAAAAAAGAAACGTTTAAAGAATTTGAAAAGCGTGAAATAGCAGAAGCTCTTGCTTATATAAGCAATTATGCGAAAAAGCATCCTAGTTTGCTTAAATCCGCAGAATTTCCGAATACTGCAAAGAAGTTTAATCGCAAAAAATTTGCAGAAACAGTAGATGTTTTAATGGAGCCATTTGCAAAGGCTGTTGGAAAAAATTATGCAAAATGAAGAAGAACTTCTTAATGATAAGATGTTTTCATTGGTTAAAGTATGGGCTGGATTAATACACTCCGGCTTGGCAGATGGGTCAATATTTAGTTTTAACCATGCAATAGCAACAAAAGTGGTAACTCATTATTTGAGTGATTTAAAAATTCTAAAAATCAGATACGGGATAAAAGATAGAGTACAATATACGAAGATAGCTGGTTTAATGGCTAATGCGATACTTAAATATCGCCCTATAGTTCCTGTAAAGGGAAATCAGGTAGGCATAGAAGAAAGTAAATGTAATGAGCTTTTAGCTGTATGCCACGGTATTTTTGTTTGTGTTGAAAATCAACAACTTAATGTTAAAATAATGAAAGAGCTTTTTACAGATGTTTTATTCAAAGATTGGGCAAATAAATTTTTGCATTTGCTGAGGGAACGCAATTATACAGCAGAATCACTCGTTATGGTATTTGAAACACTGTGCCTGTCGGCAAAACGCATTTCTTGAAAAACAAGCCCAAAGGGTGCAGGCGTTTTTTCTAAATTTACCCACAATGCAACTTTTATTTTTGCTGCTTGCCCTCGCCTCTGTTTCTTATGCAGCCAATCCTTTTTTGGATTCTCTAGTTGCTTATGCGGAAACACATGCCTCTGGCGCAAAACTAGGCATTGCTGTTCGTTCTGTTCAAACAGATTCCATTATTTACAACCACAATGGAAATGAGTGGTTTGTGCCGGCTTCCACCATGAAACTTCTTGTAACAGCGGCTGCCTTGCAAAAACTTCCTTTGAACTATGCGCCTAAAACGATAATTCATCTGGAGGGAATTAAAAAGCAGAACGTTTTTTCTGGCGTGGTTAGGATAGAGGGCAGGGGAGACCCGAATATATCGGCAAGATTTTACCCAGAGGCGCTCTATGTTCTTAGCAATTTAACAGATTCTCTCAAAAGCAAAGGCATAGACACACTGCATGGGATTTTGGATTTAGACACTTCTTTTTTCAAGGGTTCCAGAAAACCGGAGGAATGGCGCAAAAAATTTTTTGATTCTTGGTATGGAGCAGAAATCTCGCCACTCTCTTTTAACGACAACTGCGCTTTGTTTGAAATAAAGCCCGGAGCTAAAGAAGGAGATACCGCCCAAATAACCGTTATTCCAGATATCGGCTATGTTAAAGTCAATAATAAAATAAAAACCACAGGTCATGGCTCCAGATACAAATATGCAATGGATCCCGTGAATCCAGAAATTTCCTTTAGCGGAACCATAGGTTCCAAAGTTTCCGTTGCCACTGTGGTGCTGCCCATTCGCAATCCTGCGGCTTATTTTAAAGCGGCTTTTTTGAAGAGCCTTGCAAATTCCGGCATTGCTTATGTAGAAGATCAAGCCGTGTACAGGGGCAAGGCTCTAGATAGCATTGTTTATGCAGGACCTCCGCTAAAAAGCCTTATGGATGAAATAAACCAAAGAAGCCAAAACCTTCACGCAGAAATGCTGCTCCGCGATTTGGGGCAATACGATAGGATGGAAGGAAGCACGGCAAGCGGAATTTTAAGCGAAAAGCAGTTTTTGAACAATGCGGGGCTTCCTGTAGCAGATTTCAAAATTGTCGATGGCAGCGGACTTTCGCCGCAAAACGCATTGAAGCCGAGTTCGCTCACCCGTCTTTTAACCTATATGAAAAGGCAGGAAAAAGGCGATATATATTTTGCCTCTCTTGCAATTCCGGGAATTTCCGGCGCAGGCAAGCGGCTACATGTGGAATTCAAAGATAGAATAAGATTTAAAACAGGCTTTATAGAAGGCGTTCACGGGCTTGCTGGCTACATAGCCGCAGATAACAACGATACTCTGGCTTTTGCGCTTTACCTTAACAAAGCCGAAAAAGTAAAAGAAGATTTGGCTCGGGGCGTTTTAGATACTCTGGCAGGCCGCATAGCAAAGCGGCACAACAGCGAGGCGGCAGAATTGGAAGCTGGAAGAATTCTATGGCAGAACGCATCCGAAATAAAAAACATACACGAGCGCATAAATTATTTTTCAAACAAGCTAAAAGGCAAGCCATACTTTTTGGGACCTATGGGCGAAGGTTTTTCAATTTATCCGAGCTATAAACCGAGGGTGAATTTTAACGAAATGGATTGCCTAACATATATGGAACACTCTCTTGCTTTGGCTTATACAAAAAACTACAATGATTTCTTTGGTATTTTGCAAAGCATACGTTATAAAAATGGAGTTATAGATTACAAAACAAGAAATCATTTTTTGGTTGCAGACTGGCTTGTGAATAATAATAAATTTATCGCTATGCCTGGGGGGTGGGAGCTTGGGAACGAGGAAGTTTTTGAAAAGGAGATTTATAAGAAGAAATTTTTTGGGGATTCTAGCTTAACAAATCCAAAGGTAAATATTATGTATTTGCCAAAAGAAAAAGCCATTGTTTATGCGGACACGGTAAAATTTGCTAGAGATACTATTTTTGGTCTTGCAATTTTAAGCGAGTTGCCGGGCTTGGATGCTGCTCACACGGGTTTTGTTATTGGAAGCGTTAAAAAGAAAGGCATCGCATTTCGCCACGCCTCGCAATTAAAGGGAAAGGTTATAGAGCAACCCTTATCGGAATTTTTGAAAACAACCAAAATCAAAACTCCGGGCGTAGCATTTTTTGGATTTAGTTCAACTGCTGATATTGGAAACTAGGAAATTGAATATATCTTCTTGAGAACGGGCGGCGTTGATTAAAACGCAAGTTTCTGGATTTTCCTTTGCTATTGTTAGGTACCCTTGACGAACCCGTTCAAAAAAATCATCTTGCTCCTGCTCAATGCGGTCATCTTTTTTATGTGCATCTCTTAAACGCCTTTCTTTGCTCAAAGAGACCGGTATATCAAAAATAAAAGTTTTGTTAGGGAAAAAAACTCCGCAAGACATGCGAAGCAAATTTTTTATCATTTCTATATCCAATCCTCTGCCAAAGCCTTGATATGCAAGGGTGCTGTATGCAAAGCGGTCTGCCAAAACAACAAAGCCTTTTTTGAGAGCTGGCTTAACCACCTCGTGTATTAACTGTGCTCGCGCAGCATTATATAAAAACAATTCGGTTATATCACTCATTTTGCCTTTATATTCGGGATTTAATATAATTTGCCGAATCGATTCGGAAATTTCCGTTCCGCCCGGTTCCCTTATCCGCAAAACCTTAAAACCTTCTTTTTCCAAAAAATTTCCCAAAGCAACAACCTGCGTGCTTTTTCCACATCCATCGATGCCTTCCAAACAAATAAATCTATCCACAGTTAGAAGATAGTAAATGCTAATTAACTTGCTCTTGCTAGTGGCTAGTGGGGAGTAGGGAGTGGGATAACCTCAAAAACCAGTATATAGGATATGACCACTAGCCACTCCCCACTAACTACTCCCAAACATTAAGTTAATCATTACTTATATACCCCCACTCTCCAATTTTAAGCTCACCCAATTCATATTCGCCTATTTTGTTCCTGTGCAAACCCACAACCTTGTTTCCAATGGCTGCAAACATTCTCTTCACTTGGTGATAAACTCCGCCTTTTATTGTTATTTCTGCCGCATTGTCCGCTATGAGTTTTAGCTCAAGCGCAGCGCAAGGTCGTTTTTCGCCTCTGAGTTCAACTCCTGCCAAAAGTTTTTTTTGCATTTCTTCGGTTAAGGGCTGCGCAAGCGTGGCTATGTAAGTTTTTGCAAAGCCTTTTTTAGGATGCTCTATTTTGTGTATAAACTGCCCATCGTTTGAAAGCAAAATCAATCCAGTTGTATCATAATCCAGCCTGCCTGCGCATTGCAAGCCATCTTTCACAAGCTCGCGCGGAAACAGCGCAAATACCGATTCATGGCTTGTGGGCGCGTGGCTGCACTCATAGCCAAAGGGTTTATGGAGTTTTATGTAAATTTTCGGCATATTTTGGCAATTTAGATAATGATGTGGCGATTTATTTCCACACGTAGGGGCAACCCTTGCGGTTGCCCTTTTGCCGTGAATGTTTGCTATTGCGAACCCAAATCCGCGAAAATGCGGACAAATTCTCACAAAAATGTGAATAAACACGCATATTTCACATTTAAACGCAGGGCGACCGCGATGGTCGCCCCTACGGTTCAAACGAATTTTCCACGATTTTCCCATAATTTTTTATATTCCATTATTGTAAATAAAATCTACTTTAACGGAGAAATTCGCAAATGAAACACATCCCCTCGAAACTCGCTTTGGTAGCAGGCTTTGCTCTTGCTATGGCATACACCATTTCCTGCTCGTCAGACGGTTTTAGAACCGTGAAAATCGGTAATCAAGTCTGGATGGCTGAGAACTTGAATATAGATATTCAGGGTAGCAAATGTTATGAAGATAATCCTGAAAATTGCAAGAAATACGGTAGGCTCTACTATTATGGAATTGCAGTTCAAGCCTGCCCTAAGGGCTGGCATTTGCCCAGCGATAAAGAATGGCAAATGCTTGTTGATTTTGTAGGTGCGGAAGGAGGAAAGAAGCTCAAAGCTAAGGAGGGCTGGAAATCAGGCAACGGCACGGATGAATACGGTTTTTCAGCTCTGCCGGGCGGTATCGGCTTTTCCGATGGCAGCTTCGACAATGTCGGCAAGTACGGCCTTTGGTGGAGTAGTAGCACGGAGGACGATGCTTCTTACATTTACTACCGGAGCATGGGCTACAACGGCGCGGATGTGAACAGGAACTACGTCGATAATGCCCGCTTTTTATCAGTGCGTTGCGTACAGGACAACTGAGTTCACTTCGGCTTCGCTCAGTAAACTACTGGTCATTGAGCGTAGCCGAAACGACCATTTACCATAAAATTGGGTTCTTGCGGATGTATTCTGCTATTCTTGCATAATCCGTTTCATCGTGGATTATGCTTTCATAATAATTGCGTTGCCATAATTTTTTGTTAAACGGTTGCCAATTTTTGGTTTTAACGTTTTTTGTGTATTCGTTGGTGGTTATGGTTTTGAACCATTGGATTATTGTGCTTAATGGGATTGGGTTTTGGACGTTGGTTTGGTGAATATTTGTTGTAGAGGGGCAGACACGTAGGTCTGCCCCTACGCGGTTGGACGGACCGTTTATTTTGATAATCGCGTGAATATGGTCTGGCATCACGATATATTCATTAATTTCAATATTGGAAAATTTATCTGTGTTGTTTATAATTTCCAAAATGTATTTTTCAATCATTTTTCCACAATCGTTTAATACCATAACACCATTTTCAACCACGCCAAATGTTGGGAAACCAAATCCCGTAGTAGGGGCAGACCTACGTGTCTGCCCTTTTTGTTGAAAATCAATTTGCGCATTACGCCAAATTTTCGGAATCCGCCGATTCAAACACACCGTTACAAAATACGCCCCAACGGTCGCATAATCATACCCGCGCAAACGTATAGAATGCCTATTATGCCTATCAGGATTATATCCCATATCTACTTCCAGTTTTATCTTCTACATATTAGACGTAAGAAAACGGAAAAAAAATCCTAAAAAATGAAAAATGTAAACTTTTGTTTACATTTTTATACATTTTTGGTTTTATTTGTAGATAGCGGTAAGGACAACAGTGCATTTTACTATATTTTTACCATTCAACTAGGAGAGGTATAATTTGTCTAAAGACCCTGTTTATGCAGCCCAAATTGAGGCTTTGAATGCTAAAAAAAACAATATGAAGCTCGGTGGTGGAGCAGATGCCATTGACAAGCAGCACAAAAAAGGCAAACTCTCTGTTTGGGAACGCATAGAGTATTTTTTTGACCCCGGAACCTTTGTGGAAGTTGGAGCATATATAGAGCTTCGCAATGAGTTTTTTGGGCTTGGCAAAAAAAAGACCCCAGGCGATGGAGTTGTGACAGGCTTTGGGCTTGTGAATGGGCGTTTAGTTTATGCCGCTGCTCAAGATTTCACAGTTCTTGGCGGTTCTCTTGGCGAAATGCACGGAAAAAAAATCGCAAGCCTTATGGATATGGCTCTGCAAAACGGCGCGCCCTTTGTTTCCATGAACGATTCCGGCGGCGCAAGAGTGCAAGAGGGCATAGGTGCTCTTTGCGGCTATGGCGATATTTTTATGAGAAACACCCGTGCCAGCGGAGTTATCCCTCAAATTTCCGTGATAATGGGACCTTGTGCCGGAGGCGCGGTTTATAGCCCGGGCATAACAGATTTTGTTGTTATGGTAAAAGACACATCTTATATGTTCATAACAGGACCAGAAGTTATTAAAACCGTGACTGGGGAAAACGTGAGCATGGAAGCCCTTGGCGGACCCGAAATGCATTCCAGCAAAAGCGGAGTTGTTGCCCACGTTGGCGAAAACGACCAAGATACTTTGGACTGGGTAAAGAAATTGCTCTCTTACATCCCAAACAGCAATGTGGAAATTCCGCCCTCCGTCAATTCTGTGTTTAATTTGGAAATGCCAGCAGACATAGAAGAGCTTGTTCCGGCAGATGCCTCAAAACCCTACGATATGTCTGCGGTTATCAGGAATGTTTTGGATATACATTCATTTTTGGAATTGCAAGAGAATTATGCTCGCAATGTGATTATAGGCTTTGGGCGGCTGGGTGGCACCTCTGTTGGCATTGTGGCGAATAACCCAAGGGAATCTGCGGGTTGCTTGGATGTGAATGCAAGCGACAAGGCGGCTCGCTTTGTGCGTTTTTGCGATGCCTTTAACATACCTTTGGTCACCTTTGTTGATGTCCCAGGATTTTTGCCGGGCACAGACCAAGAATACAACGGCATAATAAGGCACGGTGCAAAATTGCTCTACGCTTATGCAGAAGCCACCGTTCCAAAGCTCACGGTTATTTTGAGAAAGAGCTATGGCGGTGCATATATATGTATGTGTTCAAGGCACTTGGGCGCAGACTTTGTTGCAGCGTGGCCAGGCGCAGAAATAGCCGTTATGGGACCAGACGGCGCGGTGAACATAGTGTTCAAAAAAGACATTGATGCAATAAAAGAAGCTGGCGGCGATGCCGCTGCAAAAAAAGAGGAATGCAAACAAGAATACATAGACAAGTTTGCAAACCCCACCATTGCAGCTTCTCGCGGCTATGTGGACGATGTTATAGAACCTTCAAAAACCCGTGCAATTCTTTTAGCGCATTTAAGAGCTTTGTCAACAAAGCATCAAGAAGGTCCAAAGAGAAAACACGGGAATATACCGCTTTAGTAAATGTAGAGCATCATTTTTTTGCTTTATTCTGAAATAAAGTAAGCACTGATTAACTAAATGTTAGGGACAAGAGACATGAATATGCAGAAATTTGCATAAATCTGCATAAAAATGTAAACAATAGCCCTTGACAAAAGCAAAATAATTTTCTATCTTTAAGATTATGTCTCAATCTCAAACTCTATCTTCGCTAAAATCCGGCAGCAGAGCAAAAATAGCCGGATATATGAAAAACTGCAAAAGCGCATATAAAATGAAGCTTTTGGCTCTTGGCTTAACAAGGGGAACCGAGGTTTTTAAGATAAAAACCGCCCCTCTTGGAGACCCAATGGAAATTGAACTCCGCGGCTACCGCCTTTCTTTGAGAAAAGCCGAGGCAGATGTGGTTTTAATGGAAGGGGAGGAGTTATGATAATAGCAATAGCTGGCAACCCGAACTGCGGAAAAAGCACCATTTTCAACCTTTTAACAGGTGGGCAGCAAAGGGTTGGCAATTGGCCCGGCGTTACGGTGGACAAAAAGATTGGCGAAATCAAGCACTCAAAACTAAAAGCAACACTTGTGGATTTGCCCGGCACCTATGATTTAGGCACTTGGAGCGAAGATGAACGCGTTGCTCGGGATTATTTGAATTCTGGCGAGCCGCAATTTTTGCTCAATATTGTGGATAGCACAAACATTGAACGCAACCTGTATTTAACAACCATATTGCAAGAAAAAGGCATAAAAATGCTTGTTGTGCTGAATATGATTGATGTCGCTAATAAAGACGGCATTTCCATAAATACCGAGCAGTTGGAAAAAGAATTAGGCGTTCCGGTAATAGCGGTTTCGGCTCTCAAATATGGAAATAAAAATAAAATAATAAGCAAAATAGCAGAGGCATTATCGCAGGAACAAAAGCAAGCAGTGCCGCCTCCCCCGCCTATTGAAAACGAAGAAGAAAAAGACGAAATTATTGCCGAATGGCGTTATAAACGCATAGAAAACGTAGTTGCAAAATCTGTTTCAAAAGGAATTTCGCCATACAAGGCAAGCGATAAAATAGACAGATTCATTATGAACAAATATATAGGTTTGCCTATCTTTTTGTTTGCAATGTATTTGCTCTTTTGGTTAGCCGTTCACGTGGGCGGTGTGTTCATAGACTTTTTTGATATAGCATTCGGTGCAATTTTTGTGGACGGCGTAAAATATGTTTTAACAAGCATAAACGCACCGGAGTCGATTATTTCCATTCTTGGAGACGGAGTTGGTTCGGGCATTCAGGCTCTTTCCACATTTTTTCCAATAATATTTTCGCTGTTCTTTTTTATGGGACTCTTGGAAAACTCCGGCTATATATCGCGAGCGGCTTTTGTTGTGGATAGGATAATGCGAGCTATGGGGCTGCCGGGCAAGGCTTTTATTCCAATGCTCATAGGTTTTGGATGTTCGGTTCCTGCCATTATGGCAACAAGGAGTTTGGAAAATAAAAGGGATAAAATTTTAAGCGTATTTATGGTTCCTTTTATGAGTTGCGGAGCAAGGCTTCCGGTGTATATAGTTATCACATCGGCATTTTTTCCGCATAATGCTCAAAACATGATTTTTGTGCTTTACCTGATTGGCATTTTCCTAGCTCTTGCAACTGGGCTTTTGCTGAAAGGCACTGTGTATAAAGGTAACTTAGCCCCTTTTGTGATGGAGCTTCCTCAATACCACAGGCCAAAAATAGGAGCTGCGGCACGAAACGCGCTTTTTAGAATAAAGGCTTTTGTTAAAAAAGCTGGCAGAATATTAATCCCCATAATGGCAATTTTGGGTGTGCTTAATTCCGTGAGCATAACAGGCGAATTTGGCGTGAACGAAGAAGACTCCGTGCTTTCTACAACAGGCAAAGTCATTACTCCTGTATTCTCGCCAATGGGAATAAGCGAGAACAACTGGCAGGCGTCCGTATCGCTTTTCTCCGGCTTGTTCGCCAAAGAAAGCATAGTGGGCGTGATGAGTACCCTTTATTCTCAAAACCCAGATGCACCAGAAGAAAAAACAGAAAAAGAATTTTCCCTAACCGAGCAATTTGGCGAGGCATTTGCCTCCATTGCAGACAATGCAAAAAAACTAGGCGAAAAAATCACAGACCCTCTGGGCATAGGGGATTCCGAGATAGTCAATGAATCGGCATCTATGTTTGAGCAAATGCAAAAAGCCTTTAACAACAGCCCGGCTGCTGCTTTTGCCTTTTTGATTTTTGTGCTTTTATATGTGCCTTGCGTTTCTGCGGTTTCTGTTGCCGTGAGAGAGGTAGGCTATGCTTTGGTTATATTGCAATCCATATATTCCACAATACTGGGCTGGTGCTTGGCGGTGATTTGTTACCAAGCAATCGAGGGACATTCGCTAATTTTCATTGCAACGGCGGTGGTGGTTTTGTTTGCAACGGTTTTTGGTGTTATTTTGTATGCAAAGAGGTCTGGGAGGTTTAACCCTTTTGTTTAAGCCATCAAATCTATAACATCTCCGCCGTCTAGCTTCAAGGCGCGGACGGCGGTTGGTTTGGTTTCTGTTTGGGATTCTTCTTTTTGCCTTCTTTTTTGCTGATCTTGCTTATTGCCGCCACCATCGGGATTCACTGCTTCCGATCCGTCGTCTTTTTGGACGGTGTTGTTTTTCAGATCTTCTAGGCGTTGCATTTGGGTGGTGGATTTTATAATATCGCCAAAAGCTTTTCCCTGTTCATGTGAACGCAATTCAGACAGTGTGTCTGAACGTTGTACCAATTCTTGGTTTTGTATTGGTGGCAGCATAAAAACATCCTCCTTAGCAAGGCTACATTTTCAACAACAATTTGGCTTTTAGTTTTAACATAGCTTTGGAATGAATTTGCGAAACACGCGATTCCGTTAAATTCATTGCAACTCCAATTTCTTTTAACGTCAATTCTTCATAGTGATAAAGAGCTATTACCTGCCTTTCATTTTCTGGCAGTTCGTGCAATGCCTTTTCTAAAATTTTCTTTGTGTCTTCAAAACCCAGCCTGTCTAAGGGATTTTCCGCATCTTTGTCTTCTATGGTGTCTATGAGGCTTATATCCAGAGATTCTCCGTAGTTGTTGGACATAGCTTCGTTTAATGAAATTATGGTTGTTGGGGCAACCTCGCTTAAAAGATCTTCAAATTCAATCGGCTTTAAATTTAAATGTTCAGCGACTTCGTTGTCGTAGGGTGTGCGCCCAAATTCCTTTTCAAGTTCAACATAGGCGTTTTTCAGCATTTTAGATTTTTGCCTTATTGAGCGTGGAATCCAGTCTTGCTCCCTGAGGTCGTCTAGAATTGCGCCTTTTATTTTGTGAGTTGCATAAGTTTCAAATTTCACGTCTCTGCTTACATCAAAAGATTCAACCGCTTTTATCAATCCCATCACTCCAGTGCCTATTAAATCGCCAAGCTGAACGCTTTTGGGCAAGTTTATAGCCATTCTCTGCGCGGTATATCGAACAAGAGGCGTGTATTCTGCAAGCAGTTTGTCTCGCGCTGCCGTGCTGCCATTCTTTTTGTATTCAGTCCAAAGAGATTCTATGTCCATTTTTTATTTCCCCGCTGCTTGCCCCTGAGCCTGAGCTTGTGCTTGCTGAGCCTGCGCTGTATGCTCTTGTTCTTTTCCCCTTTCTTGGGTTTTCATCCAGGCTAGTTCTTCGGCGCTTGGTTCTGTTACGTGATAAGAGAGACCTCCATCTACTCTGTTTACATTTTTTTCTTTTGCATCCATTAAAACTGTTTTGAGAAAAGTATCCACCAGCATAACGAACAATACCCAAAAAATTCCGCTTAGCACAATGGCTTTCACAAGGGCAAAAGCTATTTCTTTGAATGATATTATAGGGCTTAAAAGCAAGTCTATTAAAAATATAATCCAGAATACCACAATCACAATTGTTTTGGTAATCGCATGAGTAATTTTCCTAAGTTCCATATTCTTTTCTCCGTTATTTCAAGAGCCACTCCGCTATAATTTCTTTTTCTGCGCTAACTATATTGTCTGGTCCTTGCCCGTTGCCAATATAAGAAAGCGGTATTTCAAATTTTAATGGCAGCCACAGCAGGGCACCCGGTTCGCAAGATTCATCTTGTTTGGTGAAAACAATTCGGTTTGCTTTTAGCTCGGCATAAACTTCCACAGCTTTTTCCAAATCGTGGTCTCGCATATTCAGCGGCAAAACGAGGTGCATTTCGTCTGGGTGAATGGCTTCGTAAAAGGCACTTATCTCTTCTTCGTATTCCTCGTTTTTTAAGCTACGGCCTGCGGTATCCACTAAAACCAAAGATTTATCTCTTAGTCTTTCAAAAACCTCTGGCACTCCTTCAGGGGAATTTATTGCTTCTAGCGTTATGTCGGCGGCAGCAGCAAAGGCTTCCATTTGCTCCAAGGCACCCATGCGGCAGCAGTCTGTTGTCACTATGGCTACATTCGGGTTGCCTGTTAAGGTGGCTCTGCCTGCTAGCTTTGTTATTATTCCAGATTTTCCGGCTCCTGCCGGACCTATGAACATTTGCGTTAAGGGCCTGCCTTTGCGAAGGCGCGGGCGCGGAGCTATGGAAATTCTGTTTGCCAGCGTTTTTTTCATTTGCTCCTTTATATGGGATTCTTCCCTTGAGTTTACGGGGCAGTGCAGCATAACTTCTGCTAGCAAGTCTTGAACTGTTTGGGCTGGCAATCCGTTTCTATGCAGAATTTCGGAAACGGAGCGGAATTCTTTTGGAATGCTGGAGCGCACAACCCTGATTCCCTCTAAAAAGTCGCTTCTGGTGGCGGCAAACTCTTCTCTTAACGTTTTAATCTCTGAGAGCATATCTTCCATGTGGAGGGCTAGCCTGTCGGAGATGGCTTTGTCGTGTTTAATTGCATTTTGCAACTCAGTGGGTCTTGCGATTTTGTTGGTATATGTGCCAAGGCTTTGGGTTCCTCTGCCAGCTTTGCTTGGAGCAGGCATCTCTGCAAGGTCTTCCAAAGTGATTGTGACTTCCACTTGCTCGCTTGGGTTTTTTGAATTTTTAAGCTCCTGCTGTTTTATTATAACAGCATCGGGACCAACATCTTCCTTTATGCGTTGGAATGCTTCCGAGAATGTGCCTGCTCTGTATTTCCTAATCATGAGTGCTTAAAGTCTCCGCTACGGTGATGTTAACTCCGGTGATAATTTCACTATAAGATAAAACTACTAAATTTGGGAAATTGCTTTCCAATAATTTTTTCAGGGGATAACGCACGTTTGGCGAGCAAACTATTATGGGTTTGTCTCCATTCGATAGTATTTTTGTTTGGATTACCTCCATTTTGTCCATAATGCGCCCAATAAGGTCCGGCCTAATCACCAGCCTGGGACCTCTATTAGTGTTTTGAACCGAGGCTTCCAGCATTTGCTCCAAGTCTGGGGCAAGGGCTATAACCGATATTTGATTGAGGTCTTTGTTTATATATGGTTCGCAAATTTGCCTTGTTAAGCCAAGCCTGACCTGCTCGTTTATAAACACTGCATCTTTTGAGATTTTTGCGGCATTTGCAATTAGCTCCAAAATGCTCTCCAAATCCTTCACGGAAACTCTTTCTTGCAGCAGCATGCACATAACTTGCTGAATTTCGCCAACTCCAAGCAAAGCAGTAATTTCCTCAACAATTGCCGGGCTGTTCCTTTTAACGTTGTCGAGCAGGGTTTTTACATCTTGTCTCTTTAAAATTTCAGCGGCGTAGCGATGAATTATTTCCGTTAAATGCGTTGCCAGCACTCCGGGAAGCTCAACCACTATATATCCGGCAACATCCGCCATTTCTTTTTGGCTTTCCGTTATCCAAAGCGCATCGATATTAAAAGTTGGATCCTTTGTTTTTATTCCGGGTATTTTCTGGCTAACGTGTCCCGGGTTCATAGCCAAATAAGAACCCATCATAAGCTCGCCTTTGCCAACATTGTTTCCTTTTATTTTAATCAAATATTCATTTGGCGAAAGCTGAATATTGTCTCTTATGCGAATTGGCGGAACTATTATTCCAATTTCGCCCGCCATTTGCCTGCGCAGCATAGTTATTCTCTCCAGCAAATCGCCGCCCTGGTTCACATCCACCAAAGGAATTAACCCATATCCTATTTCAAGCTCCATCTGGTCAACTAAAAGATAATCCTCTATTTTTTCTTCTTTGGGCATAGCCGCAGCTTCTTCTGCGGCTTTTTTTGCTTTTTCGGCATCTTTCTGTGCTTGCTTGTTATCAACTCCAAAAGTCATTCGGTAAGCCATAAAGCCGAGCAATGCGCTTATGCTCCAAAAAGGAATCATCGGCATTCCGGGCACAATGCCAAGCATCATCATTACAAATGCGGTTATGGCAAGAGCTTTTGCGCTTTGTGCCATTTGCGAAATTAATTCTGCGCCCAAATTATTTTTTGAAGCTGCTCTGGTCACAATTATGCCAGAAGAGGTTGAAATCATGAGGGCTGGAATTTGGCTCACCAAGCCATCACCAATGGTTAGTATGGTATATCTTTGAATGGATTCCAATGCGCTCATGTCTAGCATTGCAACGCCCAAAATAAAACCGCCTATTATATTTATGCCAGTTATTATAAGGCCTGCTATGGCATCGCCTCTAACAAATTTTGAGGCACCGTCCATGGCACCGTAAAAATCCGCTTCTCTCCGTATGTCTTCGCGCCTTTCCTTTGCTTCTTCTTCTGTTATGTGCCCGGCGTTTAAGTCTGCGTCAATTGCCATTTGCTTTCCAGGCATTGCATCTAGAGTGAACCTTGCTGCAACTTCTGCTATGCGAGTTGAGCCTTTTGTTATAACCACAAATTGTATGATAACCAAAATGAGGAACATTATGGTACCAACTATGAAATTTCCTTTGGTTACAAAAGTTCCAAATGTTTGTATAACTTGCCCCGCATTGCCGTCTGCTAAAATAAGCCTAGTAGAAGCTACGTTCAGCGAAAGCCTAAAGAGCGTTACCACCAAAAGCAAGCTGGGATAAACGGCAAAATCAAGTACTCTGTCTATCACCATGCTTATCATCAAAACCATCAGGGCAATTCCAATCATGCTGGTGAGCAAAACGTCCAGCAATATTGGCGGAATTGGAACCACCAACATAAGCACTATGCAAACAATGCCCAAAATAACTAAAGCATCGTTGTTTTTAGAGAATGGATTGTTCTTTATTAATCCTTTGATGTTTGGCATAGGAGGCGGCATATTTGCGGTCAATACTCCGTTGATTGCAAAGTTTTCCCCAAAATAGGTTGTTGCAAGCCAGTACCCGAGGCAATTATGGTTCCAGTGCTATCTAAACGAACAGCCCTTCCTGCTTCTTTGTCTATAACCCAGGCTCCTCCGTCTGCGATATATGCGCTAACCGAAATTGGGTTTATAAAGCCAGGTATAAGTCTTCCATTATCAACGGTGAAGCTTGTGTCTTGCGGAGCACCGAATGGCCCTTTGAAAAGGTAAACTCTGCCTTTTTTGCCGGCAAAGTCTCTTAAATTATCAGATGCCCAAACATTGCCATTGCTTGCCGAAACAGAGCTTACAAAGTCAAAGCCGCTTATTCTTGCCAAAACGTGCCCATTTGTATCTATGGCAACTATCCTTGAGCTATCGGCTACCCAAGCCATTCCGTTGCTGGGGTCGTGGCTAATCATAGATGGGCGGTTCCACTTAATGCTGTCTGTCATAAATTTGGGTTCTAGTCCTCTTTCTCTTGTAAAACCCACGGTATCGCTTTCTGGAATTGCAAACCACACAAAATCTTTTTGGAATTGGTTTACGGAAAGCCCTTTTATTGGACCAGACATTTCGTAACCAACAGAAGCAAAACGAAGCGAATCGGTCATCAGAAAGCGGCGAAGCCTTGCTTCATATACGGTTTCAAGTGGATTTTTTGCATCTGCAATCCATATATAATCGCTCACCACGCCAAATGCAACTCCAGATGGCCTTTGGAATAAACTGTCGTTTTTGTACAGCAGTTTTCCATAACTATTGTAAATAGAAAAAGAATTTTTCGTTTTGTCCACAACAAATAGTTGTCCATTATTTGAATTGACGGAAATATCGCTTATGGAACCTAAATCACTGCTTATCCTTGCAACCTCTGTGCCTGTGGGCGAATACTTAACAAGCTCGTTTTCTGCCGCAACCCACACGGAACCGCGCTCCGTATATGCAACGATATGCACTTTGTAGAGCCTTTCTTTAGGGATTCCGCTGTCTTTTATTTTCAAATATCCAGAGCTGTCTGAAATTTCTTCTTCGCTAGGCATTGTCCATTCGTAAACAAAAACCGAATCGCTTGATTTTTCACGTATGAACTTGGAACTGCCCATAAGTGGCGGCATGGTAATTTCTGTATGAAATGAGCTGTTAAAAGGATTTTTAAATGGTTTTTCCAAATTAAACGTAATTTCAAGAGGAACGCCGAGATTAGCTGCTATGGTTAAAAGAGAATCCCTAGGCGGCTTGCTTACGCCTCCAATGGTTAGGCTTTTAATGCGGGGCAAAATATTTTTAACCTCAATTACTATAGGCAAGCTTTGGTCGTTGTCCACCCTGGCAAGGATAGTGTCTCTGTAATAATATGAGGTATCAATTTTCCAAGATACAGTTGTATCTTTTTTTATTTGAGTGCTGTCATATATCACCAAAAGCGGAGGAGGTTCATCCCAATAGAAAAAAGCAGTATCTGCCGTTATTTTGTTTTTTGAGTTTATTCCCTGTTTGCGATATGCAAGATGGGCGGTTTTGCGATACACCCAATTTATGTGGCTTGTATCATCCACGGGATTCTTTAATGTGATATGAACGGGAAGAAGCCCTCCTTCGTAATCAGTGCCGGAAACCGATTGCGCTTCCCACAAAGGCTCTGGACTCTCTCTTGAGCAAGAAAATAAAAAAACAAGCAACGCAGCAAGCGAAAGCAAAACTTTTGCCGAAATAGAATACATACTTTGGGAATATAGAAAATTGTCTGAAATTGTGTTGTTTAACGTTCTACCTAACTGCCCGTCCCTTAATCTCATTTTTCCTGAAAAATCCTTTTTCCCTACTGTCGTAGCATAGCCTTGGCTGCTCTGGCTTTTCGCAGGAGAGGTAAAAAAGTTCCTCTTCAACTATGAAATCTTTTATTTCTTCCAAAGAATCTATATAAGGTTTTCTTTTAAAATGAATGCTATCTATTGCTGGAAAAATTTTTTGCAGTTGGAGTTCTAAAAGCCTCAGTTCTTGCCAGGGCAAAAAAGGCACTTCCTTTTCGGAGGCGGGACGGCCCGAAATGCTTGCCCTGCCAACATAAGCAAAAGGAATTTCCTTTTCCTTGCTATTTAGAGAGATGTTCATTTTGATTTTTTTTTCAGGAAATTGCTCCTTGTAAAGAGAATAAGCTTCGTCCCAGAGCATTGGATTTAGGTTTTCAAAAATTATGGTATCGCCTTTTTTTGGAATGCTCAAAAATATAGAGTCAAATGGAGTTAAGAGTTTTATTTCATCTCCGCTTTTTCCTATTTGCCTTAGCAGAATTGAATTCCCATTGCTCGTTTTAACCAGCAGCAAATTTCCTTTTTTGGCTTTTTCCTTGCAAAATTCAAGCTCGCACACAAAAATGCGCTTTCCTTCGAATTTCCAAACCGAAAGAACAAAAAATCTCGTGAAAAGCGCAAAGGCAATAATGCAAACGCAAAGGAACAAAATGCTCCAAACCCTCAGCGTTGAAGATTTATTTAGGGTTTTGTTTATTATTTTTTCTATATTGCCTTGCATCTGCCTAAATTTAGGAAATTTTGAAAATGGGAAATCTTGATATTGCCGCAAGCATTGCAAGTACTGCAAAAAATGCATCACTTGAACTTA
>JGI20171J29575_12612534_pt1 | contig 18239 bp, 18 predicted proteins | sample TergutNc150P4_FD_29575 | JGI IMG/M metagenome (IMG submission 29575)
TGTCTCCAATATTTATTTATGCGTTGTGTTTTATTTGCTGATTTTTGTTAACATTTAATTTAAAAGTTAGGTGAGGACCTAACTTTTAATCTTTTTTTCTGATTTATATGAAATTCGAACATTGGAGCTCAAAAAATTACCTAAAGAATGGGATAATACTGAGCTTTATTATTGGCTATCGCTTTTCAATGCTGTAGAAAGGGAGGAATTTGATATGCTTAAAGAAAAGAGTCCAGAACTAGAAAAAGCTGTATTAGTATATGTGTAAAAATCATTATTGATTCATCATGTCTATCAAAGCTTTGATTGAGCTTATAATCACTATATTGGATTTATTCCAAAGAAACAAATAATCGCCTCTGTTTTTGACCACAAGACGATTATTAATAATCGATAAATGGCAAACCGCATCTTGTAGACTAGTTGCCTTTTTTAATCATATTACAAAAATTGTTACATATCAAATTACATGAATAAATCATCTATTTCTATTATTAACTATTTTAAAAAATTTATAACTATATTTTTTATTTAATCTTCTTTACCCCATCAGGCATTGTGCTTTCGACATTTAAAGTCTTATAATGATCATAGATAACCATTCCAGTCTTAGCTCCATTAGGTTTTTTAACATTTTTAACTATGGTATAATCCACGAGAGTTTTTGATCCTTCATCAGCTTTTGAGTTATAAGCAGCAAGCTGTGCAGATTCTAAGAGTGATTTTTCAGGAACCTCTCCAGAAGTATGTTTCAATATTACATGAGAACCTGGTATATCCTTTGTATGGAGCCAAATATCGCTTTTATTTGCAAATTTTAAAGTCAGATAATCATTTTGAGTATTATTTTTCCCGACAAAAATATCAATACCATCAGAAGATAAAAAATGCATTGGCTTTGAATGGGTTTCTTTCATCTTCTTTTTATTCGTCTTTTTATTTTTTATATATCTTTCTCTAGTTAATTCCTGCTTTATATCTTCTATATCTCTTGTGTTTTCACATCTTGATATGCTCACATATATAGAATTTAAATATTCGATTTCAGATGTTAAAATGCTAATTTGCTTTTTAGCCATTTCTTCACTTCTTTTCATCTTATTATACTTCTTGAAATAGCTTTGAATGTTTTGCGAGGGAGTTTTAAATTCATCTAAGGGTATAGTTATTTTGCTTAAATTCTCATCGTAATAATTCTCAATCTTGATTTCCTTTTCTCTTTCCTTCATTAAATGGATATTGGCAGTCAAGAGTTCACCATACAATTGCAATTTATCTTTTTCTCCCGATTCATTTAGAGTATTTTGCATGATGGCAATCTTCTTTTCACATTTTTCAATATTTAATATAACAAGTTTTGAAAGAGCAGAAGTCTTAGAATTTAATCTATCATTAACATCTCTTTGAATATAAAAGTCTTCTATTTGCTTTGAAGGAGTATCAAATATCTTTTCTTTTACATGATCCAAAAATTTTAAAGGAATACAATAAAAATCCTTAAGCCCATTTTCATCGTAATATGTAGTAAAACAATACTCATGAAGTTTTATAGATTTAAAGATATTTTCAAGTTCATCTAATGGAGCGTGAGAATTCTTAATTCTGTGCATTATTTCATTAGAAAATTGGGCAGATACTCCAGTTAAAGTTTTTGAAAAGAATTTGTCATCTTCAAAATCTATATTTAAGTTATTGAAGCCATTTTTGTTTAAAAGCAGTGGATTGATCTTACCTGATTTTGGAGCCATATTGAATTTAACTCCTGGAAGCAATATTCTCTTTGAACTTATTTCAGGAGTGATACGCTTTATTGAATCCATTACTATGTTATCATCATCTCTTATTAAAGTGATATTGGAATGTCTGCCCATGATCTCAATTGTCATGGTAAATGAAACATTATATCCTAATTCATCTTGTGCATCGAACTTTAAAAAAACTATTCTATCTGTTTCGAATTGTGTTATTTCTCTAAGCCTTGCACCTAAAAGATATTTTCTTAAAACCATGCAAAACATTGGTGGTGTGTTAGGGTTTTCTTTCATATATTCTGTAAGATGTATTTTAGGATAAACTGAGCTTGCAGATATTAATAGTTTATAAGTATCCTTATTATTTCTAATGGCTAGTATTATTTCATCTTTTTCAGGTTGACTAATTTTTTCGACTTTTCCTGATGATAGTTTTGAATTTAGTTCATTAATGAGAGAATATAAATATATTCCATCAAGTGCCATAGTATCGCCCTCATTTTTATTATATAATGAGATTAGTATATAGGATTCTTTGCGTAAAGTCCATCTATGTTAAATATTTAAGGAGTGATAGATTCGATGAAGTTTACTAAAATGCATGGTACAGGAAACGATTTTGTTATAATAGATGATAGAGAAGAAAAACTCACAGAAATAGAAAATGAGTTGGCTGTTAAATTGTGCCACAGAAGATTTGGTATTGGTGCAGATGGGTTGGTTCTTGTTAGAAAAAAAGAATCTCTTCCTTATATGAAAATAATAAATTCTGATGGATCTAATACGAATATGTGCGGAAATGCAATCAGGTGTTTTGCAGCTTTTATATATAAGAATGGCATTTACAAGAAAGAAGATTTAGATATCTATACTGATGATGGAATTAAAAAGGCTTTAATAGAAGAAACCTCTGGCAAATTTAATATCATGATAGATATGGGAGGATATTCTTTTTCACCAAAAGATATTCCTGCTTTGATAGAAGATGAAATAATAGATAAAGAAATTCATATTGGAGAAAAGGTATATAGAATTTCATCATTGCTATTAGGAGTGCCTCATACAGTGATCTTTTATGAAGATGATATAGATGATGTAGATGTTGAAAAAGAGGGGAAAATTATTGAAAAGTATAGCTTATTCCCTGAAGGAACTAATGTAAACTTTTGCAGGGTGATGAATAAAAATGAATTAATAGTGAAAACTTGGGAAAGGGGAGCAGGAGCAACTTTTTCTTGTGGAACTGGATCTTGCGCATCTGTAGTTTGCGGAAATCATCTAGGTTTTTTAGAAAAAGAAGTTATTGTCACTGTTCCTGGAGGAAAACTCAAGATTGAAATCATAGAAAAAAATGTGTATATGACAGGAGAAGCGGTTTTTGTTTTTGATGGGAATTTAATTTAGAAAAAATGGAGTTGGAAAGTTCAATTCCAATTTTTTTTTGAAAACGGGAAGATTTTTAAGTTTGGTGCATTATATATATGAACCCGTAAGTAGGAGGGATGCATATTGTTAGAAGATGATCAATTGATAATTAATGAGGTCTTAAAAGGAAATGTAGACTATTTTGCAAAAATCGTTATGAAGTATGAACAATATGCCTACAAATGTGCGATCATCCTTCTAAAGGATCATCATAGTGCAAAGGATGTAGTCAATGAAGCTTTTATGAGAGCATACAGGTCATTAAGCACTTTTAAAAACGAAAATTTTAAGAGTTATTTTTTAAAAATCGTATATAATTGCTCTTATGAACTTTTGAGAAAAAACAAGAGACTAGAATTAAAAGAGGTTCTAGAAAATGAAACATATGAATACAGCGAATTTGAATTTGAAAAGTTAGAGGGTAGTGAGATTATAGTGACAGCACTGCAAAGCCTTGCAATAGAAGATAAGACCATTTTGATGTTAAAGTATTATTATGACTATGATTACGAGAAAATTGCAAATTTTTTAAAGATAAAGCCTGCTACTGTGGGATCACGATTGTTTAGAGCTAAAGAGAGATTAAAAAAAGCATTAAAAGATAGAGGTGGTTATTTTGAACAGTGAAAAAGATGAGAAACTCGAATTTGCAATAAAAAATGCAATAGAAAAGATAGATGATATGGAAGATATAAGCGTTAACATTTTAAATCAAATAAAAATGGAAAGGATTCAAGCTAATAAAAATCACTATATTTCATTGGTTCCAATTTTTATGGTTTTCATTATATTTTTATCTTTTAATGGAACTTTTAACACCAATTTCGAGATTGGAAAGTTCTTTGACTTAATATCTACTTTTAACAATTTAAGCTTAGTATTGAAAGCAGTGATAAATACACATTATTTGACTTTTATCATAAGTGAAGTATTCATGATATCTGTAATTTTAATATATTTAGTAAAGAAAGGATGTTTGAAAAATGAGATTTAGAGGAATTTTAAAAAAATTATCGATAGCTATTTGTATAGTAACACTGGGATTATGTGTAGTTGCATTTGGAGTAAGTTTGTCATCTGAAAATGGAATCAATCATGTTGACTCAAACCGAAGTGGAGATGTGATTTTAAAAGAGAAAATATTTGGAATGACTATAATAACGGGTAATAATATTCGCGTTGATGGAGAGATTGATGGTACAGTTTTTGTTTTTGGAAATGGAATAGATATAAATTCAAATATTATTGGAGATTTAATTTGCTTTGGAAATAATGTCAGAGCAAATGGCGAAATAAATGGTAATTCATATTTATTTGCACAAACTGTAGAATTTAATGGAAAAATAACAAGAGATTTAATTGGATTTGGGGCTACTGTATCTGTCAATAAAGATGGCATGGTTGAAAGGGATATGCTTGCTTTTGCAGCAACTAATAACATGCTAGGTAATGTAGGTGGGAATTATACAGCTTATGGCAATATGTCAAATGTAGATGGAACTGTTGGTGGAGATGTTCACATTGAAGGGAATATGTCTGTAGGAAATAACTCAGTAATAAAAGGTGGATTAACTCAAGTAAATGATAAAGAAGATAAAATCGCAGATGGTGCAAAGGTTTCAGGAGAAGTAAAATACACATATAAAAGCTATACAAATGGAGAAGTATCAACAAATCGTAGGATATGGAATATTATTAGATCATTTATGTTCTCTATTATTTTGGGAGTGATTATTTGGCTTTTAGTGATTTTCTTTGTTCCTTCATTTATAGAAAAAGGAGCAACTCTTTTGGAAAGACCATTGCAGATTGTTGGACTTGGAGCGTTAATTTTCATAGTTGTTCCAATAGTATCTATAATTGCATTTATAACGGTTGTGGGTATCCCAATTGGTGTAATTGCATTGATTTTATATGGCATCTTGATATACTTATCAAAATACATTACATCAATAGTAATTGGGAATTTTATAGTTAGAAGATTTAATTTAAAGAGCTTTCATAATAATTTTTGGTATGTGTTAGGAGCATTTGTAGTATTGATTTTGCTTTCGAAGGTACCGTATTTAAATGTTATTTTATCAATAGCTTGTATATGCATTGCATTTGGTGTGGTATTTTATAGAAACTATAAAAACGCATATATTGGTAATTAATTGGAGGAGTCTAGATTGAAACAAGAAAAACGTATATTGGCACTTTATCTAATTCTTGTATTTGCAATCAGCATTCCTATTGAAACAATATGGATTGCGGGTACTGTGGATGCTGGCATTGTCCAATTGCTTATGTTAGTTCCGGCAATTGTGGCGATCATCTTAAAACTTATATTTTTTAGGAAACAAAGCATATTGGGTCTTGGCATTGGCAAACCGATATATTACCTGTATGCCGTATTAATACCATTAGCTTATATCGGGCTGTCGTACTTGCTATACTGGTTATTCGTACCCGAAACGTTCGCTGGAATAGACGTTTTAGTTGAAACTATATCAAATGCAATAAATATTCAGGACATGCCTGTTGCGATGATGGTTGGATTTGTTGTCGTGATAATTCTTACAAACATTCCTTTTACATTCGGGGAAGAGGCTGGTTGGCGTGGTCTTATGTATCCAATTATGCATAAGCTATGGGGGAGGAACAAAGCACTCATAATCAGCGGTTGTATTTGGGCGATATGGCATTTACCAGCATTGGTTAGTGGAGATTATATGGCTGGAGCGACTATTTTATACCGGATACCCATGTTCGTCATTCATATTCTCGCCGCTACTGTAATTGTGTCATGGCTCAGGGTGAAATCAAACAGTATATGGCCCGCTGTACTCTGGCATACTATGCACAATTTTCTTGATCAAGCATCTATGTTAATGACGAGTGGCTTGAATAGAGCTTATTTTGTAAGTGAAACCGGATTTATAACCACGTTATTAGCTGTTTTGTTCGCCGTATTAATCCTTGTTTTCGGTAAATTCCAGAAAACATACGAATAATAGCTGAATGCATAAATCTTCAAAATAAATCTGAAGCACTTGTAATTTGTATATAATAATGTTATAATTATGCACATAATATCATTGATAAGGAGGTTATAATATGCCCCAAATTAGACCTATCACAGATTTAAGAAATACAAACGAGATTTCAGATTTGTGCCATTCTAAAAAAGAACCGGTTTTTATTACCAAAAACGGATATGGTGACTTAGTTGTAATGAGTATAGAAACTTATGAAAATATGCTCAATGATCTTGAAGTTGATGTTGCTATTGAAGAAGCAGAAACAGAATATACTCTCAATGGCAAATTGATAAATGCAAGAGAAGCTCTCTCATCATTGAGGAGGAAACATTTTGGAACATTACACAATTGAGTTACTTTCCAAAGCGTATCATGATTTAGATGATATTTATGATTATATTGCTCAATCCTTGCTTGAGCCAGAAGTAGCCGAAAAATTGATTAATGCACTAGAAGAAGCAATTTTCAGTTTAGAACAAATGCCAAGGCGTGGCACACTTCGTAAGATTGGCGTATATGCAAATAAAGGTTATCGACAGCTTTTTGTTAAGAATTTTATTGTCATTTACCGAATAAACGAAAAACAAAAGCAAGTTATAATTGTAACAATAAAGTATTTTAAAAGCAATTTCTGATGATATTTACTTTAAGTTATTAAGAAAGAAGGTATGGTTATGAATAAGAAGTTTTTATCACTTTTTGTTATTTACACGATGATTTTTTCGTCATGTAATACTGCAATGAATACTGATACTACTTCTGAATCACAGAGTACTTTAGCGACAACTACCCAAAGCGTCTCTCAAAATACTTCTCAGCCTGATATCATATTCACAACTTTTGATGTCAATAAAAAATATTATAATAATGATTCTAGTGGCTTTGTGGAACTAGATTTAAAGCTGCCGAGGCTGCAGGGGGATTATGATGGAATAGCTGAGATAAATAGTTTTTTCGTAGGTAAGGAAGAGTTTTTCTATAATCAATTACCAATTGATTTTTTTGAACTAAATGAAAAAGTAGAAGGTAAAAAAGATAATTTTTATAGAAGTGCTTATTACAATTTTGAAGTGCAATTAGGGAATATAATTTCTGTATCTGGCTTTTTAGATGGTGGAGCTGGTGGTGTAGGATGGGGAGGTATAGAAGGGGATACGTTTGATTTAAATACTGGAAAGAAATTGACTCTTTCAGATATATTTAATGTGGGAGAAGATAAATATTTGAAATTCATATATGATTTTGTATCTGAAAAAATCATGGATGATATTAAAGCAGGAAAAGACCTTTATCTCTTTGAAGATGCTTATTCAGGTGATGGTTATGAAGAGATTCGAAAGTTTAATCCAGATAATTTTTTCCTCACAAAAACCTCATTGGTAGTCTTTTATGAGAAATATGCTCTGGCAATTGGGGCAGCTGGACCTCAAAAGTATGAAATACCTTATGAATCTATTTTGAATATTTTAGCGATTGATATAGGTAAGTAAAATATAGAGATCTCAAGAAACTTGAGATCTCTATGATTTTATTTATTAATTAAGTCCGTATTGCTCGATAAATTTGATGGTGCGCTCAAGGCTTTCACCTGGTGGTACCCATAAATCTGGTGCGAAACCTTCTCCTTCAAACTGAGATAAATCTGGAAGTATGTTTAATTGAACTCCAAGTCGTATATATAGCTTGCTTTCTGGAAGAATATTGCTTCCGATATTTCCTGTAGTTAAACATCCTAAGGTAGGTACTCCTACAAAAATAACGTTGTCCATTTGACGAAGATATCCAATGAAAGTCTCACCAGATGAACCAATCTGATTATCAGTCAGTACAAACACTAGATTAGCATTAGTTAACTGTTTCGGATTTTCATAAGAAACGTCGCTCCAAAAATTAATAGGCTTACTGTTCATTCCTTCATTATATATTTCCATTGACGTATTAGTAAACAATTGAGTATTGAAAAATGGATATCTTGGGGCGTATATAGTGTTGGTATAGTTGATAAGCCATTTGTACGCATAACCACTATTGCCTCCTCCGTTACGACGCAAGTCTAATATCAATAGATTCTTGTCTCGCAGCGTTTTACCAGTATCGACAAAGGCACTCAATTGATCTTCTCCGCTTTTATTATTACTTTGCAATGCCCTGTTGGTTAAAATCGGTATGTTATTCTCATCGCTAATTGTATAAACATCACTGCTTAAATCTTTAAAGTAATCGAAAGATTCAGCAGTTAAGTACATTTGCTTACTTATAATTTCTTTTGTCTGTACATCTTCAAAATTAACCCTCAGGGATTTGATACTTATTCCATTAGAAACATTCATCATTCCAATAATCCAAGCTAACTTACCATCTCTGTCCAAAGTTGGTAGCATATATGTTTTAGCTTTATCATCAGCAAGCCGATATTCTTTTCCATCCATATTGGTTATATAATCTTCTCCATCTTTATTGAAAAATATATCCTCACAGGAATAAAATATCTTTGTTTTGCCAATTGATGCATATGAATCAGCTGAGCTAATGCTAAAGTGGTTGTCTATAATTACAGATCTTAAGTATGGTACAAGTAATTCATTCATATAAGCATCGCTGCTCAATGGATCGTTCATGGTCGATAATTTCGCCTGCATTAACTGCTTTAGTGCGCTGAAAACCTCGTCTCCACCAAAATATGTATATGCAGCATATCCATACTTAAGAAGATCAAATAAGTAATCAAGTTCCTGGAGAATCTGTTCATGTGTAAGGGCTTCTGGATTAATGATATCACCATATTCATTTTTTGCCTGTTTGAGCATTTCGGCAATTTTAGCATCAGTTTCTGGGTCGAGTCCTGTGGTCTGATATCCATTGACAATTTTAGAAACGCTTAGCCGATCTACTGGTTTAAAAACGGCTTTTCTATTTGAATCAATAAGCTGTTTTAGTTCAATCGGTAATTTTTCAGTTGGCAAGATCGTTTGATTTTTACTTGAAATTACTTGTTCTTCTGTGGATTGATTAGTTGAAATATGGGTTTCATTTGAAGCGTTTGTTGTGTTCGTTGTCTGATTTATGTTCGCACTTTCTCCATTGCAGCTCACCAAAATCATCATCAATACACATAAAATCGATAAGATTCTTTTCATAGAAATCTCCTTCTACAATTGCAAGATTTATATTTTTATTCTGCAATTGTAAAAGTAATTTGTCAATAGAATTTAATATTTTAGCATGAATTTATTTTCTTATTTCAATGAGCTTTAAACAAGTATCGAGAGGAGTTTCTCCATCAGGTGAGATATAGTCAGGAGTGGTACCAAACTCTTGATTGCTTGACCCATCTAAATTAAGTCCATATAGCATAGAATATCTAATTGCAAGGCTACTATTTGGTAAAATCAAATACACCGGATCTATTCCAATACCATCTCCACCTGTTTTTTTCCCAACAAGTGTTGAAAAGTGAGTAGCAACACAAAATTCTGAAAAGCTATCTGATGCAGAATATACATCGTTATTTACTAAAGTCCAGATCTTCCCATTAAAATCTATATTATTTTCATCAGGTTCAACAGAAACTTCAGCTGAAAAAAAATTAGTAAATTGTTTTAGATCGTCTTGATTGATATTATCAAAATGTGGTAATTCATCTATGGTTTTTGAATTTATTGAAATACCTGAATCTTCTAAATATGGGGCGTTATTTGTACTTGAGCTAAAGAGCAGATACTCATCAAAAGATAATCTATTTTTAATTAAAGGTGCGACTATATTTTGCATCCAATAATAATCTGATCCGCCGCCATTATCAGTTATATCGATGATCAAATTCTTATAGTCTGAAACTTCTCTAAAAAAGTCCGTGATGATTTTATAATCTGTTTGTACAAAATCTTGGAGGAAGATATTTATCTTTATATAAGCTATTTCTCCAGGGAGGATGATTTTGGTGATTACATTATTTGCTCCGTCTTTGTACTCAGATTGTATAGAATTTATATTTCTATGTTTTTTTTCAATATTCAAAAGATTTCCATATAATTTTTCGGTTTTTGGATTATTTATCACATTATACCAAGATTCTCTCATAGGGTAATTTTTAAAAGTATCTTTAACATATTCATATAACTGCGGATCTAAAACGCTTAAATGACCAATTTTAGTAAAATTGCTAATACAATCATTGATGCATTTTAAAAACTCTGCATCACTTTGGCTTTCTTTGACTCTTTCCTCATATTCCTTTTCGACGCCTAAAACATCTATTCCTAATCTATTAGCCACACCAAAAAAAGGAAAGCTAACCTTTAAGGTTTTCCACATATACTCATAATCCTCTAATTTTTCTTCTTCTGTAAGTTTTCTAAATATGCATTGATTTTCTTCCAAAACATCATTAACATCTTGATTAACAGCCAAATCAATCAAACTTGAACTACATCCTACAAAAAAACACGCAATCATTATAGATATTACAATTTTCTTTAACATTATTTACCTCGATATTCTATGAATTTACATTTTTCTTTTATTATGTCTAATATTAAAAAAAATACACCTATATGTTTTGAGTTTTATTTAGTATAATTTACTATTTTTCAAGTTTAAAATAATATTCACGTCCAGGAATTTCACAAGGATGAAAACCTATTTCTGACAGTATTTTTATCCTGTCAAAAGCAATGGGTACAGCCTTTGTAAGTATTTGTTTTACACCGAAAAGAATGAAAAAATCTCTAGCGCAAAGCATGATCAATTCCTTGAGGAATGATAGCTTTTCATATTCATAACAAATATCAAGCCTAAGAACACCTTGCGGTGTCTTATATTGTCCTATCATGCCAAACATTTCAATCGTTCCAACAGCTTGATCGAGTAATTTATCTACGATTGCAAATCGGATAAAGGTACATTATAATAGCAATCAATCTATCTATCTTCATGGATCACTCTCCGAAATCATGCTCATTGCTTTAAATCAAGCTCGCATTCAATTTCCTCAATTGTGGGCAGACTTGATTTCAAATCATCTGGCAATTCTTTAGTGAGTTGTTCTTGCCAGTCAGCAACACCAATTGGATTTCCAAAGCCTGCAAGAGAATACTCTACAACGGTTTTATTCTTGCCTTTAACCAGTAATAACCCAATTGTTGGTTTATCATCAGGATGACAAAGCACATCGTTCACCACATTTTGATAAAGGTTAAGCTGACCGACAAAACTAGGTTCAAATTCACGAGCTTTAAGTTCAATTACAACATAGCAGCGCAGTTTCAAGTGATAGAACAAAAGATCGATATAAAAGTCATTGCCGCCAACTTCTAAATGTACCTGCCGTCCGACAAAAGCAAAACCCTGTCCGAGTTCAAGCAGAAACTTCTCTATATGTTCCGTGAGTGAGCGTTCAATATCTATTTCACGGCGCGGTGCATCCATGCCAATATAGTCAAACAGGTACGGGTCTTTAAATATTTCCCGTGCGAAGTCAGAATCAGGTGATGGCAACGTGAAATTAAAATTATTGATGGCTTTGCCTTGACGTTCAATCAAGTGAGTAGCAATCATTGTATCTAAGACATTGCTGCTCCAGCCATTTTCGATCAATTTTTGTGCATACCAAAGTCGCGTTTGCTCATCAGAAAGTTTGTCTATCAAAACGATATTGCTTCGCCACGGAATTTTTGCAACAACCTGTTGCAAAATTGAAAGATCCGACCAACATGCTGCAAATTTCTTCATGCTGCTAAGATTTCGTGGTGAAAATCCACTCATTTCAGGAAACATTTCTTTTAAGTCTTTTGATAGACGATCAATAACTTTCATGCCCCAACCTTCGTTCTTTTGGCGGCGCAAAATTTCGTTGCCTATGTCCCAATAGAGCTCAATCATTTCAGAATTCACCTGTATAGCAGAGTGAATGCGGTTTTCTTTTATTTTAGCGATAATTGTATCGCGCATGTCAATATAATTGTTGGGAACCTCGGCAAGACTTGGCGCAATAGGTATCAAGACACCATCTTTTGGATTACCCATATTTTTACGTTCATCCATATTGCTTTTCTCCATTTTTATTATTTATGATACACTGCCCGGATGAATAATACAAGTAAAAAAATATCACATCAAAATGAAAGAAACGGATATCCACATAAGTGAAATATCCGTTTTAGTTAATTAATTTTATCTTTTTTACTATTGTTGCGGCAATGAAGGTGGCAGGAGATAAAATGCCCTGGCGTAATTTCGATTAGCGGCGGTTCCTCGGCACGACAAATATCTATGACCTCATTACAGCGGTTGGCAAACCTGCATACCGGTTCTGGATTGATGGGTGAAGTAATCTCGCCACGTAACAGCATGCGCTTCGGGCGGTTGTGGATGCGCGGCACTGGAATGGCTGAAAGTAGTGCTTTGGTATACGGATGCAGTGGGTTTGCAAACAGCTCTTCTGCTGGTGCTTTTTCTATCATACGCCCTAAATACATAACCATAATATCATCAGAGAAATGGTTGACTACAGATAAACTATGCGTGATGAATATATAGGTGATGCCGGTATTGCGTTGAACCTGCTTCATTAAGTTTAGTATTTGAGCTTGAATGGAAACATCCAGTGCAGAGACAGGCTCGTCACAAACAATAAATTTAGGGTCCATGGCCAGAGCACGTGCTATACCGATACGCTGCCGCCTCCCGCCGTCTAGTTCATGCGGATAGGTGTTGATAAGTCGCTCCGCTAGACCAACAGTATCCATCAACTCAAGCACGCGCATAAAGCGTTTGTTCTTATCCGGAATAAGATTAGCTAGAATAATTGGTTCTTCAATTGTTTCCGAAATCGTTTTGCGCGGATTCAAGGAAGCGAACGGATCTTGAAATATCAGTTGCATGTGTTGGCGCATCTTACGCAATTCTTTTTTATTTAGTTTCATTACGTCTACATCATCAAAAATAATCTGTCCGCTTGTAGGCTCAATAAGCCGCAAAATAGTACGTCCGGTCGTAGTTTTGCCGCAACCGCTTTCTCCCACTATACCCAAGGTTTTTCCTTCCTCAATAGTAAAGCTTACATCATCCACCGCATGGAGCATGCCCATAGGAACATGAAAATATTTTTTGAGGTTTTTTACTTCTAATAATATTTTTGCCACTATAATCCCTCCTTATAGCATATTCTCATGCGTATTGTCGTAGAGGTGGCATTGCACATAATGCGTATCACTGAGCCATTCAGGTCTAGGCATATCTTGAGAGCATTCTGGCTTAGCATAATCACAGCGAGGATGGAAAGGGCATCCGGAAGGCAGATTAGTGGGGTCGGGCATCAAGCCTTTAATCGGTTTCAGCTCGTTGCGCCGATCCTCTATATCAGGTAGAGAATCGAACAAGCCCTTAGTGTAAGGATGGCGCATATTATCAAAAACATCCTCCAGTGTGCCATGCTCCACAATGCGTCCGGCGTACATCACGGAAACTTTATCGCAAATTTCCGCCACAATCCCTAAATCATGCGTAATCATAAGCAGGGACATATTGGATTTTTGCTTAAGTTCGCTTATCAGATTCAAAACCTGTGCCTGAATGGTCACATCCAATGCAGTTGTTGGCTCATCTGCTATCAAGAGTCCAGGACTGCAAGCTAACGCAATAGCTATGACTACACGCTGCTTCATGCCGCCGGAAAACTGATGCGGATATTCTAAGACACGATCCCCAGGTATGCCAACCATTTGCAGCATATCCTTGGCCTTATGCAACGCCTCTTTATTATCGACTTTGCGGTGTATTCTGATGCCTTCAGCAATTTGTTCGCCCACAGTTTTAAGTGGATTTAGTGATGTCATGGGGTCTTGAAAAATCATGGCAACTTTATTTCCACGCATGTCTAAAAGCTCTCTTTCACTCATGTCAAGAACGCTTTCGCCATCCAGGTAAACTTCGCCTGATATGATCTTGCCTTGGGGCTGGGCTATAAGGTTAAGGATAGAAAGCGCGGTAGTGGTTTTGCCAGCACCTGTTTCACCCACTAGACCCAGCGTTTTTCCTGCAGGGATAACCATGTCGATACCATTGACTGCATATACGACGTCATCATCGCTTACATAATGTATGACTAGGTTTTTAATTTCTAAAGCATCTTTTGGTGTATTTTCCATATCTATGCACCCCTTCCTATTACTTCAATCTTGGGTCGAGCGTATCTCGCAAGCCGTCACCCAACAGATTTAAAGATAGTATGGTAAAGAAAATTGCCATGCCGGGAGCTAGCACCACATGTGGGTGGTCACGCATGAAGTCACGACCCGTGGCCAGCATATTGCCCCATTCTGGCTCTGGTGCTGCTATGCCCAAGCCTATGAAGCTGAGGGCGGAGATGGTAAGTATGGCGTTTGCAACATACAGCGTTACCTGTACGATGATTGGACCAATGCAGTTGATGATAATATGATTGCTGATGATGCGGCTGTTCGTGGCACCAATAGAGCGAGCGGCCTCAACATATTCAGCACTGCGTACACTCATCACCGCTGCACGCATAATACGCGATAGCTTAGGGGTGAATGCCAGTCCAATTGCAATCATTAGATTCAATTTACCAAGCCCAAAAGCTGCTACGATTGTCAAAGCCAGCAATATGTCCGGTAAGCACAGAAACACGTCCATAAAACGCATAATCACATTATCGATTTTGCCACCGAAAAAGCCGGAAATAGCACCCAATGTACCGCCTAAAACAAGAGATACGCCAATAGCTGAAATACCTATAATTAAAGACCTTTGTGCACCATGCGCAATCCTCGCAAATATATCGCGTCCAAATTCGTCAGTACCCAGGATATGAGATATGCTAGGACTTTGAAGCCTATTGGGAATATTCATTTTAATTACTACATTATTGTAATTTGCAATAAGTGGCGCAAAAATAGCCATCAATACAATTAGGCAAAAAACTACCATGCCTACCACGGCAGGCTTATTCTTCATAAAAGAACGTACCATTTCGCGTCCGTGGCTTTTTTTGCCAAATTGTTTTAAAAACTCTTTTTTAGTTGTAAACGTTCTTTTCTCATTAACCATCAGTGTACCCTCCCAGCCTTGTATTGCGCTTTAATCCTTGGATCTATATAGGCATAAATGAGGTCTACTATTAAGCTTGAAATAGCGACGCACAGAGCCATGACCACCAAGCAGCTCAGCACAGCAGGAGTATCACGTTGATTTATGGAATCAACAAGCATACGACCAGTGCCAGATATGGAGAACACCGTTTCAGTGAGTACCGCACCACCTAAAAGAAAACCAATATCCATGCCTATTACGGTGATAGTAGGCATGATGGCATTTGGTAAAGCATGTTTGTAAATAACATCGTGGCTACTTACACCTTTAGCTTTAGCAGTACGAATAAAATCCTGGCGGATGGATTCCAGCATTGAGGAACGGGTGATTCGCATGATATTAGCCATATAATTAGTACCCAGTGCTATTGCTGGCAGAATCAAGCTTTTAAAACCAGCATCCATACCTCCGTTTGGTAACCAGCCCAAAACAACTGAAAATAATAAAATAAGTAAAAGTCCTAGAAAGAAAATTGGAAAAGAGACACCTAATAAGCCACCTATCATAGTTAGGTTAGAAAAGAATGAGTTTGGCTTGGTGGCAGAATAAATTCCTATAGGAACGCCAAGTGCCACGCAGAAAACCATGGCAGTGAATACGACTTTTAAAGTATTAGGAAAACGCGCCGCTAACAGGTCACCAACAGGTATCTTATAGATATAAGACGTGCCAAAATTGCCTCGTGCCAGGTCAACAACATAATTGAAAAACTGTACAAAAAATGGTTTGTTTAAGCCAAGCTCTGCCGCTACCTTTGCGCTTGATTCTGGGGTGTACTCATTGCCGAGGATGATATACGTAGGATCACCAGGTACAAAATACAATATGGTGAAAACAACGAAAATTAGCGCAAGTACTACCGGTATTAAAGCAAGCAGTCGTCCAAGAACATATTTGATCATAGGCTGTGTACCTCCTGTGCATATTCAAAGTCATTCCATTCGGCTTAAATCCGAGCAGAATGACTTCGTGTGGTTTAAATTTGCGATCCTGGTAACTCTAAGTTTAATAATGCAACTTGTAAAAATTATATGGTCTTTCTACATTGATGCTAACGCCTTTTAAGTCCTTATTGGCTAGCGCAAACATTATGCTCACATACAAGTCTGCTTCAGGGGCTTCTACTGCCATAAATTCCTGTATCTTCTCGTATGTTTTCGCGCGAACGTTATTATCAAAACTGCTGCGACCTTCTTGTATTAAAACGTCCAAATCAGGGTTAAGGTAGTGACCGCGATTAACTCCACCAATACCAGCTTTGGAGAAACGACGTGCCAAGAAGAGGTCTGGGTCCCAATAAGCACCCCAACTGGTGATAAACATAGGAGCATTATGGTCAGCTATAGTTGCAGCGAATACGGAGCTTTCAATGCGCTTGATCTCAGCATTGATGCCTATTTCCGCCAAATTTGCTTGTACTACTTGGGCGATACGTTCTCTTTCGTCACTGAATACTACGATTTGCGTATTAAATCCTGGACAACCTGCTTCAGCCATCAGTTCCTTTGCTTTTTCGGGGTTATAGGAATACATATCCAAAGGATTCACTATAGCACCTAAGCAGGTAGGGGCGATAGTGGAGCAGTTGTACATTACGGTACCATGACCATTGTGTCCCATTTGCAGTGCTGATTCGCGATCAATGGCAAAGTTGACAGCTTGACGCACAAGCTTATTGCCGAACCATTGATGCGTTGTATCCATGCCTAAATGCCATACGCTTTGGGATTCAATACCCCACAGTTTTAGATTTGGGTTACTAACTACACGATCATAGTCAATGGTGTTGAAGTCGATATTAAGATCAGCTGCATTCGTTTCAACGGCAATAGTACGGTTGGAGCCTTCAGGGATGATTTTGAAAGTCAAGGATTTGTTGAGTGCGCGATTTTCCTGATCATAATAATCATCGAATCGAATCAACTTGACATTATCGCCAATAGCCCGACTTTGAAACTTATAGCGACCGCTGCCGATGGGGTTAGTCCAGTTGTCAGCGTCGGCTACATCGCTATAATGTTTTGGAACAATGCAGCAGGCCTGGTGGGTTAAAGCGGTAGGAAGTGCTGGGTATGGACCATCAGTAGTGATTGATAGAGTATCCTCATTAACTTTGGTGATTTCCAAAACAGGTCCAAACAAAGCTCCAATGGCAGTGCCGTTTTTGGTTCTGTTAAGAGAATGAACAACGTCGTCAATGGTCAAGGTAGTGCCGTCATGGTTTTTTACACCAGTGTAAATGGTGAAATGCCATTCTGTGTCGCTGATTCTTTTGTATTCCTTGCATAGTTCTGGTATACCGTTGATCTGATCGTCAAAAGTAAACAACTTAACATAAACATTGTTGATTATATAGCCGTTCCATAAGTCCGAGGTATTAACAGGATCCCAAGACACTAAATCCAGTGCCTGCACAACGGTTATATCTCTGTCATAATCATCGTCTGCGCTCGGAGTATCCTCTACTGGATGCGCAACAGATGCCGAGGTAGCTGATCCGGAGTCGCCGGATTTACCGCTACTACTTGAGCAACTGGTAAATAGTAATGCCACTGTCATAAGTACAATAAGTACCAAAGTGAAACGTTTCATTGATTTTTCCCCTCTTCTTCTTGGTGTTTTTAATGTTAGTTATTATAGCATAATATGGGGTTTTTTTCAACAAAAATTAATAATTAGCAGGATTTATAGCCAAAAAACATCATTTTTTATATTAGCATCAAATAAATTTGCAAGAGAATCATTTTCAAAATTCGATATATCAACATTAAGAGTTATTATACCTATGTTCCAATGATTTTATCTCCACAATCAGATTTTTTAGCGATTTTATATTGATCACCATCACGTTTTGTAAATATTTTCTGCGCAAGACCGGTTTTTGTGCATAACTCTAGCTTCACATGACCCTTTCCGATATAAGGATGGC
>JGI20171J29575_12612533_pt1 | contig 18191 bp, 16 predicted proteins | sample TergutNc150P4_FD_29575 | JGI IMG/M metagenome (IMG submission 29575)
CACGCTCGCCGCGTTGATTATGCCGTTCTTGCTGTTGATAGAACACCTTTCCCCCGCAAGCGCCTGGGCATGGCCCGTTGGATTTCCCATCGCCGCGGGTTCGGTGATTGCCCTGCTGCTAGCGGTATTGCTATTTCGCTATACACATATCAACCGCTGGTTTTGCGCGGGCATTGTCGCGCTCACGGCCCTGCCCATCAACCTGATCACAAACCGCGCCATAGCCTTGTACCTGCATACAAGCACAAGTGCATGGCAGACATTGGCAAATACAATAGGCCCCGTTGCGCTCAGCGGCGCGCTGTTTTATATCGGCGTATGCGCAAAGCGATCAAAAGGAACCGTATGATTCCTCCGGTCCCTTCATGCGTTTGCCGCGGCTCCCTACAGCGACAACCCTCCAAGCCACTCCCCCACCTCTCCTCCTGTCCGCTCCCGCATGGCCCGCGCGTCAAGCGGGCAGCCCCGCAAAGCCTTTTCCAGCCGCTCGGCCAACTCCGCGTCCATCGCGTCGGTGAAAACCTTGCACCGCACGATATGCCCCTGCGACAGCGTGAGCAAGAGCTCCACGCCGCCCCAGTCAAACCGCCGCGCAAACGACGCGTCAAAGGCAGGGGTTACCCCATAATTCCATGCCCAGGACGCGTTGCGCCCGGCCAATGCCTCATACCCCGGCAAGGCAAGGCTATCCGCGTCCTCCAGCGGGGCAGGGCCATACGCCGCCTCAAAGGCGTCCCGCACGGCCCGCGCCAGCGTTTCAACGGTCACTTCGCCCAGGCCGGAAAGGTTTACCACCCGCGACGGCACGGACTTCACCCCCCTCGCCGCGAGTTTCTCCTCAGATACCGCAAGATAGCGCGCCATACGCTCCGGATCGACCTTTACCATCAGCGTGCCATGGTGGAGCGCGCCGTCCCGCGTGAAGCGGAAGGCGTTGCCCGAAAATTTGCGGCCCTCGGCCAACAGGTCGTTGCGGCCCGAAAATGAGCAGTCGATGCCAAACGACCGCACGGCTTCCAAGATGACAGAAAGCTGCCGCGTGAGGTCATATTTTTCACGCGGCACGATAAAACTGAAATTGAGGTTGCCCAGGTCGTGAAACACGGCGCCGCCGCCTGTCGTGCGGCGGGCAAGCGTCCCGCCCTCCGCCGCAAGCAGAGATGTGCGGCACTCGCGCCACGCGTTCTGGTTGCGGCCGATGATCACGGCGGACGCGTTCTGCCAAAGATACAAAATCGCCTCATCCCGGCCGCCGCACAGCAACGCCTCCTCACGCGCCAAGTTGCGGTGCGGGTTCACGTCCCGCGAGCGAAGCGCCCTTGCCCGCATCAGGCGATGCGCACGAGCATCGTGTTTTGCTCGTCCATCTCCACCTTGCAAAGCCCGTTCTTTTCCAGAATCTTCAGCAGGTCGGAAAATCGCTTCAGGCCCAGCGCCCGCTCCGCGAAGTTTGGGTATTCCGCCTGAATGTCCCCTTTGAGGATGGAGGGATTGATTACGTCAAAGCCGTTTTCCTTATAGGCTTTCAACTGGCCGCCAAAGATCGCGATGTAGTTGTCCTTGGTAATCTCCGCCTTCTTGTCCTCATCGCGCCTGAGGCTTAGGATCACGTTGTAGTTGTCATTGGTGACGCGGATGGTGCCAAACTTCTGGGCGACGTGCGTGAGCAGCTTCCCAAACGTCGTAAAGCCAAACGCCTTTTCATTAAAATCGGGCCGAAGGCGCAGCAGCGTGGATTTGACCTCCGAGGCGTACATCTCGTCCTCCTCCGCCTCCTCCAAAATGGTTTCCACGAGCTTCGCCAGGTCGTTGTCGTTGAGCGGCTCCTCGCTTGAGCGCTTGGGCTCCTTCTTTTTATTGCTGGATACGTTTTCCAGAAACATAAACTCGTTGCACGCGCTGATAAAGATGTTCGAGGCCACCTCGCTGCGCGATATGCCCAGCACAAACTTGCCCATGGCCTTAAGCTTGCCGACCAGCGGCGTATAGTCGCTGTCCCCGGACACGATGCAGAAGCTGTCGATCAGCTCGTTCGTATAGGCCACCTCCAGCGCGTCGATGACGAGCTGGATATCCAGGTTGTTCTTCTGATGGTGCCCAAAGCGCAGGGATGGCACCACGTTGAAGGTATTGGACAACAGCAGCTCCTTGAGCGAGCCGTAGCGGTCGGTATAGCCATACACCCTGCCCAACAGGATGTCCCCGCGAATTTTCACGCGCTCAATGATATAGTTGAGCATTTCGGCCTTTGCGCCGCAGTTTTCCAGGTCCACAAAGATCGCGTAGTGCGCTGTGCTCATCGTATTCGCTCCTTACCGTGGATTGACAAAATCTTTCATGCCCGCCGAACGGCTGAGGATGCTTTTCAGGATCCTGCTATACACGTCCTCTTCCCGCGCGAACACGGGGCGGTAATCCGTGCTGCCGCCGCCCTTGCCCGTCAGGCGCATCGGGATAATCTTCAGCTCCGGCCCCCGCACCTCGCCGTTTTCATACACGGTGAAGGTGAGCTGCGCGATATACGTATCGCGGGGATTCGGATCCATATTGCCGCCAAAGACGAGATTGCCCAGGCTATAGAGGATGTACCTGCCCTGATAGCGCTCAATTCCCTGAATGACATGCGGGTGGTGGCCCACAACCACATCCGCGCCCGCCGCGACGGCCGAACGGCCCAAGTTCCGCTGCTCCTTTGTAAAGTCAAGGCTATACTCATTCCCCCAATGAAACGACGCGATGATGATCTGACAGCCCTGCTCCCGCAGCGCCTTCACATCCTTGCTGATGTCCCGCTTGCCGCTTTTATAGGGAAACGTGTTGCCAATGAGCCCGATTTTCACCCCGCGCGCCTCGTAGACGACGGGCGTTTTCTGCTCGGCATAGGCGATGCCGCAGGCGGCCAGCGCGGCCCGGGTGTCCTCGCGGCCCTGCTCGCCATAGTCGCCGGAATGGTTATTGGCCAGATTGACCGCTTCCACGGAGCCAAGCTTCAAGATCTGCGCGTATTCCGCGGGGCCCTTGAAGTTGAACTTCTTATCCACCTTGTTATTGCCGTCGGTCAAAACGCCCTCAAAGTTTACCAGCGTCAGATCGTCCTGGCCAAATACCTCCAGCAGCTCGGAAAACGGCCAGGAGAAACCCTTTTCCTTGATAACGCTGGAAAAGCCGCCGGGTTGGGACCGCTGGTAATCGGTGCAGCCGATCGTGCAATCGCCGCCCACCGTGACGACGATGGTACGGGGCCATGAATCCTCCCCCGCCGGTTTGGCGGGCACGGCTGTTTGCGCCTCCGGCGCGGGCTCCGCCGCCGGCGCGTAGGGGCTGTCCGCAAAAACGATCCCCTCGTTCTCCGCGGCCCCCGCGCCGGCCGCAAGCGTGAACAGCGCCGATACCATAACAATGAAACAAATAAACTTCTTCATTTTAATAAGGCTCCCATTCGGTAGGATATGCCCCCACAGCATACGGCAGCTTCTTCCCATTGGCAAGCATGGCCGAAATCACGCGCTGGCTCCCCGCACCGCCGGGCGCAAAGGGCGTCGGCGCCAGGTCATTCACGCCCGTCTTCAAATCCCGCTCCGCCGTCACGGACGAAATGCTGCACGGGATGATCCGGAACGCGCCGGGCATCACGGCGCTTGGCGTCACCACAAATTTCTGCTGGAAGATGAACGTGTCCATATCTCTGGGCCCTGTATTGCCCGAGAAGCTGAAATTTCCCAGGGAATATACGATGTACCGCCCGTTATACAATTCAATCGGGTTATGGCGGTGGCTATGGTGGCCCAGCACCAGGTCCGCGCCCGCGTCAATGGTCGCGCGCCCCAGCGCCTGCTGGCGGTCATGCGGGGCATAGTCCCTCTCTTCACCCCAATGGTAGGAGACAACGACGATCATACACCCCTGCGCCCTGGCCGCCGCGATATCACGCGGCACCTGCTCATGCAACCGTTCATAGGCGTCGCCAAACGTCTGGTACGCCAGCATGCCGATCTTCACGCCCTTTGTCTCGTATACGCCCAAATGCCCGTCCGCCGCGTACACGATGCCCTCGCTCTCAAACGCGCGGAGGGTGTCCTCATACCCCTGCTGCCTGAAATCCATGACATGGTTGTTTTCAAACGCCACGGCCTCAATGGACCCCAGCGGCAAAATCTTCACATGCTCCGGCGGCGCGCGAAAACAATACTCGTTGTTTTTATGGTCCGTGGCATTGGTCAGCGTGCCCTCAAAGTTGACGATGGTCAGATCGTCCTGGCCGAAGATGCTCAGCACATTGGCAAAGAAGTAGGAAAGATCCCCGCCCTTCTCCTCCAGCGCCCTGGTATACATATTGGACCTTGGGTTGCCCCGCATGTTGCCGCCTAGCGTCACATCTCCGGCGGCGGAGATGGAGATCTCCACCCGTTCAGAATACTGTTCCGCCTCAGGCGGCGTCTCCGCGGGAAGACGCGCTTCCCCGGGCGTGTAGCTCGAGTCCGCGAAAATAAACTCCGCCAGCGCGGCGCCCGCCAGCGCCACCATCAGCAGGCTTACAAAGATCGCAAGGGATCGGCGCATTCAAAAATCCTCCGTTGTCAGAATAGAGATAGTATACCATTTTTTTCGTATAGAGGCAAATGAAACGTTACCGCCGTGAGGCGGCAAAAAAGGATTGTTTAAGGGGCCTGTCCCTTAGGCGGGGCGCCCGGAGGGCAGAGCCCTCCCTCTCCCCCCCGTCCCGCATCAAAACAACGGCGCCTGAGACCGCCTGCGGAGTGCCTGGGCCGCCTGGGCCGCGTTCATGCCCCGCACATTCAGCAAGAACGCCCCGCCGGCCGCCGGCCTCGTCCGAATGGCGCGCTCCGGCGCGGACGTAAAGAGCACCGCGTCCGCCGCGACCGCCGCGCCCATGGGATGCATCTCAAACCCCATGGAGCCCAACTGCCGCGCCAGGGCAGTCAAATCGCTCTGGTAGACCACCTTCATTAAAAACCGCCCCTTTCCATTCGGTATTCTTTCCATCCTTGTGCAATATATCCAATCATCCCGCTTGAACTCCTCTTGCCCTGGCGGTATAATAAAGCATAAAGGAGGCGTTCGGATGCAGACGGACATGGTTGCGCTCGTCAAAGAAAAGGCGGGCCCCGGCTTGGCGCTCATAAAGAAGCCTGTGCCCATCCCCGGCCCGGGAGAGGTGCTCATCAAGATCCGAAAGACCGCTATCTGCGGTACCGACGTCCATATCTACAACTGGAATCCCTGGAGCCAGAGAAACATCCGCCCCCCGCTCACCATCGGCCATGAATACGTCGGGGAGATCGCGGCGCTCGGCCCCGGCGTGCCGGGCTTTGGCATCGGCGAGCGCGTCAGCGGCGAGGGGCATATTGTCTGCGGCCACTGCCGCAACTGCCGCGCGGGCAACGCCCAGTGGTGCAAGGATACAAAGGGCGTTGGCGTGAACCGTGACGGCGCGTTCGCGGAATACCTGTGCATCCCGGCTTGCAACGTCGTCCCGGTCAGCGAAGCTTTCCCAGAAGAAATTGTCGCCTTCTTTGACGCCTACGGCAACGCCACCCACGCGGCGCTGATGTATGACGTGGCTGGCGAGGATGTGCTGATCACCGGCGCCGGCCCCATTGGCGTCATGGCCGCGGCCATTTGCCGCAAAAACGGCGCGCGCAACGTGATCGTTACGGACCTGAACGACTACCGGCTGAAAATGGCGCGCGCCATGGGCGCCACCGCCACGGTCAGCGTTTCACGGGACAGTTTGGACGGGGCCATGGCTCGCCGGCACATGGTCGAGGGGTTTGACGTGGGCCTTGAAATGAGCGGCAGCCACCTGGCGCTGGACCAGATGCTCTCGAAAATGCGCAACGGCGGCAAGATCGCCCTGCTGGGCATTCTGGGTGAGCAGGCGCGCGTCGACTTAAACGAGGTCATCTTCAAGAGCCTGACCATGACCGGCATCTATGGCCGCCGCATGTATGAAACCTGGTACAAGATGGGCGCGATGCTGGAAGCCGGGCTCGACCTCTCTCCCTTGATCACGCATCGCCTTCACTTTACCGACTTTGAGAAGGGCTTTGCCGCTATGCAAGGCGGCCTTTGCGGCAAGGTCATTCTGGATTGGAGCGTGCAATGAAAAAACAAGCGCTGAAACTATACCAAAGCCAGCTTCATGAGATGGAAGAGGCGGGCACGCTGAAGCGGGAGAGCCTTCTCTCCACACCGCAGGGCGCGCGCATTGGCGTTGGCAGCCGCAAGGGCGTCCTGAACATGTGCGCAAACAATTATTTAGGCCTATCGGACAACAAATTCCTGATCGAAAAGGCGAAGGAGAGCTATGACGCGTGGGGCTTTGGCCTGTCCAGCGTGCGGTTTATCTGCGGCACGCAGGCCATTCATAAGGCGCTGGAGAAGCGCCTCGCCGCCTTCCTTGGCACGGACGACGCGATTCTTTATTCCTCCTGCTTTGACGCCAACGGCGGCCTGTTTGAAACGCTTTTAGGGCCCGAGGACGCCGTGATCTCCGATGAACTGAACCATGCCTCCATCATCGACGGCATCCGCCTGTGCAAGGCGCGCCGGCTGCGCTACAAAAACAACGATATGGACGACCTGAAAGCCCAGCTTGAGGCGGCGCGCGATTGCCGCGTCAAGCTTATCGCTACGGACGGGGTGTTCTCCATGGATGGCTTTATCGCCAACCTGCCCGCGATCTGCAATCTCGCGGAGGAGCACGACGCGCTCGTCATGGTGGACGATAGCCATGGCGTTGGCGTTCTGGGCGGCCGCGGGCGCGGCACGCCCGAGCACTGCGGCGTGATGGGCCGGGTGGACATTCTCACAGGCACGTTCGGCAAGGCCCTCGGCGGCGCGTCCGGCGGCTATACCGCAGCCCGCCGGGAAATCGTAGACATGCTCCGGCAGCGGTCGCGCCCTTACCTTTTCTCCAATTCCGTCGCGCCCGCCATCTGCGCGGTTACCATGAGCGTGCTTAACATGCTGGAGTCCAGCACATGGCTGCCCTCCACCCTGCGCGAAAATACCGCCCACTTTCGCGCGGCGCTCGCGGAAGCGGGCTTCGACGTGCCGGAGAGCACGCATCCCATCGTACCCATCATGCTCTATGACGCGCGCGTAGCCAGGGAATTCGCGTCAAGGCTGCTCGAGAAGGGCGTGTATGCCGTTGGCTTCTCTCACCCCGTCGTGCCCATGGGCAAGGCGCGCGTCCGCACGCAGGTCAGCGCCGCGCACACGAAAAAAGATCTCGATTTCGCCGTGCAATGCTTTCGGGAGGTCAAGGAAGAAATGAACGCTTGACAGAATACCATTCCGCGTTATATTTGGCGCGAGAGACTGTTGAAGGCTTTTTTCGCGGGGCAAGGGGCCGGAGGGAGGCGTAACCGCATCATCCGTCGCGCGAATTGCGCGCAATTCGATTTTTAGGCTGGCGAAATTTGCTTGTTTACAGTATACTATAGGCAATTGATTGTTCGTACAAAAAGGCGAAGGGAGTGGTAGGTAAGTGATTGAAGTCATCTTCGGGAAGAAGGGCTCCGGCAAGACAAAGCGTCTCATTGACATGGCCAACGATTCCATCAAGGATCAAAAGGGGGACGTGCTGTTCATTGACGACGACAACCGCTATATGTTTGACCTGCGCCACGAGATACGCTTCATCAACGCGGGCGAATACGGCGTGCATAGCGCGCCGATGTTCTTAGGCTTTGTATGCGGCCTGCTGGCGCAAAATTTTGATACGCGGCTGATCTTCGTGGATGCGTTCCTCAAGCTCGTCCGTGACGACATTCAAACGCTCGAATGGCTCTTTACAAAGCTTGCCGCGCTTGCAGGCCGGTCCAGCGTGCGCTTTGTCATCAGCTGCAGCGGCGATTTGGAAACAGCGCCCGAATACCTCAAGCAATACATCATTTAGGAGATGCGTACATGTTGATAAGCACCCGTGGCGGTGGAGGGGTAACGGCATCCAGCGCAATCCTCCGCGGCATCGCGCCTGACGGCGGGCTGTACGTACCCGAGGCCCTGCCCCATTTTACCCTGGAGAATATTCGGGATTTGTGCGGCCTGACGTATCCCGAGCGCTGTCAGCGCGTTCTCTCCACGCTGCTGGACGACTATACCTTCGAGGAACTCGGCCGGGCGACGGCCGCAGCCTACGGAAACCGGTTTGAGCGCAACAATCCCGCGCCGCTGCGCACCATGTGCGGCAACACGCACCTGCTGGAGCTGTTCCACGGGCCGACCCTGGCGTTTAAAGACATGGCGCTGCAGCTCCTGCCCCATTTGCTTTCCATGGCCCTGCAAAAAAACGGCGTGACGGATGAGATCTGCATCCTTGTCGCCACATCCGGCGACACGGGTAAGGCCGCGCTGGAAGGTTTCTGCGATGTGCCGGGCACGCGCTGCGTCGTTTTTTATCCAAAGGACGGCGTTAGCCGCGCGCAATGCCTGCAAATGATCACGCAGGGTGGCGAGAACACGCACGTCATCGCTGTGGAAGGTAACTTTGACGACACCCAGACAGGGGTCAAGCGTATCTTCACGGACAAGGCGTTTGGCCTAAAGCTGGCCGAAAAGGGGCGCGTGCTCTCCAGCGCGAACAGCATTAACTACGGCAGGCTGGCCCCGCAGGTGGCTTACTATTTCTCCGCCTACGCGGATTTGCTGCTGCGAAAGGCCATCCGGCCGGGCGACCCTGTGCATTTTGTGGTTCCCACCGGCAATTTTGGAAACATCCTGGCCGCGGCGTATGCCCGCGACATGGGGCTGCCTATTGACAAGCTGATCTGCGCCTCCAACGCAAACCGGGTGCTTTCGGATTTCATTCAGACCGGCATCTACGATGTAAACCGCCCGTTTTATAAGACCTGTTCCCCCTCCATGGACATCCTCCTCTCCTCCAACCTGGAACGCTATCTCTTTGAGCTGTCAGGGCGCGACGCCGCCAAAGTCGTTGGGTGGATGGAATCGCTCCGGCGGGAGGGGCGCTACAGCCTTGGGCCTCAGGCGCATAGCAACCTGCGCGGCAGGATGATCGGCGGCTGGGTGGGCAATGATGAGAGCATGAATACCATCCAGCGCGCCTTCAGCGAGTTCAACGTTATGATCGACCCGCATACCGCCGTGGCCTACACCCTGCTCAACCGCTACCGCCAAGACACCGGCGACATGACGCAGGCCGTTGTCGTGGCAACCGCCAGCCCCTATAAGTTTGGTCACGCCGTTGCCAGGGCGTTTAGCATGGCCGAAAAGGACGATTTTGCCTGCTGCCGTTCCCTTGCGCGCATGAGCGGCCAGCGGATTCCGCCGCAGATTGCCGCGTTGGAATCCATGCCCGTGAGGCATACGGCCGTGTGCGCGCCGGAGGAAATGATGCAAAGCCTGAACGATCTGCTCTTGAATCCCATGAAAAAAGCAATCTAAAAAATCTATCTAAAAATCTATTGATGAAAGGGGTATAAATCAATGAAGAAATGGGTTTGCACGGTATGCGGCTATGTACACGAGGGGGACGTCCCGCCGGAATTCTGTCCCCTCTGCAAGGCGCCCGCGTCAAAATTCAACGAGATGAGCGGGGAGAAAAAATACGCGGACGAACACGTAGTGGGCGTAGCCAAAGGCGTGGACGAGCGGATTCTCAGCGGCCTGCGCGAGAACTTTGCGGGTGAATCCAGCGAGGTGGGCATGTATTTGGCCATGAGCCGCGCGGCGGACCGCGAGGGATACCCGGAGATCGCCGAGGCGTTCAAGCGCTACGCCATTGAAGAGGCGGAACATGCGGCCCGCTTCGCGGAGATGCTGGGCGAGATTTTGACAAACAGCACGAAGAAGAACCTCGAAATGCGGGCGGACGCGGAATATGGCGCCTGCGACGGCAAGAAGAAGCTGGCTTCCCTGGCCAAAGAGCTGGGGCTGGACGCGATCCACGACAGCGTGCATGAGATGTGCAAGGACGAGGCGCGCCATGGCCGCGGCTTTGACGGCTTATTGAAGCGGTATTTCGGGTAAGGAGACACTACCGGTCCTCGCGGAAATAGTTCACCCCGCACCCCGCTGGCTGAGACCGCTCACGGCTTTGCCGAAGGCTTGTCAGCACCAGCACGAACACCGTAGCCGCGTACGGCAGCATATCGTACAGCTGCATGGGGATGCCCAGCGAAACGTACATGCGCAGGACGGACAGCCCGCCAAAGATCAGCGACGCGGCAAGCGCCTGCAAGGGGCTCCACGCCGCGAAGATCACGAGCGCCACCGCGAGCCACCCATACCCGTTCACGCAGTTATGCACCCACACGCCCGAGCATGTCACCATGACCATGTACATGCCGCCCACGCCGCAGACGCCTCCGCCGATTACCGTGGCCGCGTACTTATACAGCGTCACGTTGATGCCGGCGGCGTCTGCTGTGGCTGGGTTCTCGCCCACGGCGCGCAGGTTTAGCCCCATGCGCGTGCGGCCCAGGAACCATGCCATCAAAAGCGCCGCGAGGAGCGCGAAATATACCACCCAGTTATACTGGAACAAGAGCCTGCCCAGCACGGGAATGTCCGACAGCGGGGAAACGCGCAGGCCGGCAAACGCGTTCTTGACCGTCTGGCTGACCGCCACATACCCGCCGGCCCTGATGCCCATGAACTCGCCGAAAAAGTTGGCAAAGCCCGCGCCGAAGATAGCCAGCGTCAGGCCCGTCACGTTCTGGTTGGCGCGGAGCGTCACCACGAGAAACGCGTAAATCAGCGCCCCCAGACCACCCGCCGCAAACGACGCGCCAAGGCTTAGCAGCGCGGCGGTTACACCGCTTGACGCGCCCTGGCCGGCCAGCGCCCATTGCTCATAGCAGTATGCGGCCATAAGGCCCGACACGCCGCCCATGAACATCATGCCCTCCACGCCCAGGTTGAGGTTGCCCGCTTTGGACGTGAGGATATTGCCCAGCGTGCCAAGCAGCAGCGGCGTGCCCGCCAGAACAGCGGCGCAGAGCAGATTGATGATTTTATCCATCCAGCCGCTCCTTTCCCCCGCGGAGCACCAGCCGGTAGGTAAGAAAGAATTCACACCCGAGCATGAAGAACAGCAGCACGCCCGTCAGCACGTCCGCCGCGGAAGCGGGAATTTTAAAGGTTGTCTGGATCTTGTTGGCCCCCTTTTTGAGCATGGCAATGGCAAAGGAAACGAAGACCATGATCGCGGGGTTCAGTTTGGACAGCCACGCGACCGTGATCGCGGTGAAGCCCACGCCGCCCGCCGTGGAGTCGGTCAGCGTATAGTCGGCGCCCGCCACCTGAATAAAGCCCGTCAGCCCGCACAGCATGCCGGAGAGGAACATGGTCCGCACGATGACGCGCCCTACGTTCATGCCCGCGTATTTGGCCGTGCGGGGGCTCTCGCCCACGACCGTGATCTCATAGCCATGCTTTGTGTGGTGCAGGTACAGATAGACAAGCGCCGCCAGCGCCAGCGCGATGATCCAGCCGACATGCACCCCCAGCAGCTTGGGCAGCTTGGCGATATCCTCAAACATGGCGATCTTGGGAAAGCCGCGCAGCCTTGCATCCTTCCACGGCCCGTTCTGCAGGTATTTAATGTAACACAGCGCGATGTAATTCATCATCAGCGTGAAAAGCGTCTCGTTCGTATCCCACTTGGCCTTGCACAGCGCGGGCAGGAGCCCCGCGAGGCCGCCGGCGAGCGCGCCCGCTATCGCCATGATGAGCAGCAACGGGGCGCGCGGCAGCGTGTCCGCCCAAAACAGCGCGAAATAGCTCGCCGCGACGGCGCCAAAGAGAATCTGCCCCTCGCCGCCGATATTCCAAAAAGACATCTTAAACGCCAGGGAGATGGCCAGCGCGGTGATCAGCAGGGGAATCGCCAGGCGGATGGTCTCCGCCAGCACCGTGCGCGTGCCCAGGCTCCCGATGATCATATCGGCATAGACCGCGAATGGATTGTGGCCCAGCGCGAGGATCATCAGCCCGCCTGTCAAAAGCGCGCACACCAAGGCCGCCGCCCGGATGAACAGCGCTTGCGCCGGTGAAATGTTCTCCCGCCGAACCATGCGCACAAGCGGATCGCGCTTTTCAGCGATCATGGCGCTGCCTCCGTCCGCCTATGCGCATGCGTCATCATCAGGCCGATCTCCTCCTTTGTGGCTGTTCTCGCGTCCACAATGCCGCTGACGCGGCCGCCGCACAGCACCATGATCCTGTCGCACAGTTCCAGCAGCACATCCAGATCCTCGCCCACAAACAGCACGCCCACGCCTTTTGCCTTCTGCGCCTGCAGCAAATCGTAGACCGTATACGACGCGCTGATATCCAGCCCGCGCACGGGGTATGCCGCAATGATCATCTGCGGCGCTTCCATCAGTTCCCGCCCCAGCAGCACCTTTTGCACGTTCCCGCCGGACAGCTTGCTGACCCGCTGGCCAGGCCCGGTCGCGTTGACCGCAAGCCAGCGGATCAGTTCGCCCGCCTGCGCTTTGGCGGGCCCGCGGCGCAAAAAGATACCGCGCTGCTTGCGGTAGCCGCGCACCAGCAGATTCTCCGCGATGTTCAGGCTGCCGACAAGCCCCACGCCCAACCGATCCTCCGGCACAAACCCGATGCGCACGCCCGCGGCAAGGATCTGGCCTGGGTTCATGCCGGCAATGTTCACGCCGCCCACAACGATCCGCCCTTGCGCGCCCGGTTCAAGGCCTGCCAGCGCCTCGCACAGCGCCTGCTGCCCGCTGCCCGCCACCCCGGCCACGCCGAGAATTTCGCCGCCGCAAAGGTCGAAGCTCACGCCCTCCAGCACGCTATGGCCGTCCTTGTGGCGCACGGTCAAACCGCGCACGCCGCACAAGGGCTTTGTCTCCGCCTCCACGCGGCTGATCGCAAGGCGCATGGGGCGGCCGACCATCCCGTCCGTGAGCGACTGTACATCGGCCCGGGCTGTTTCCACGGTTTCAATGTAGCGGCCCTTGCGCAGGATGGTCACGCGGTCGCTGACCGATAACACCTCGTGCAGCTTATGCGTGATGATAACGATCGCCTTGCCGTCCGCGCGCATGGCGCGCAGAATGGCAAAGAGCCTGTCCGTCTCCTGGGGGGTGAGCACAGCGGTCGGCTCGTCCAGGATAAGGATATCCGCGCCGCGATAGAGCACTTTGACGATCTCCACCGTCTGCTTTTCACAGACCGACATGCGGTAGACCTTCTTGTCCGGCTCCAGCGCAAAGCCGTATTTCGCGCTGATCTCGCGGATGCGGCCAGCCAGCGCCTTGCGGTCCAGCCGCACGCCGCCCGAAAGGCCCAGCACGATATTTTCCGCCGCCGTAAGCACATCCACGAGCTTGAAATGCTGATGGATCATGCCAATGCCAAGGGCAAAGGCATCCTTGGGGGCGCGGATCGTAACCTCCCGCCCATCCACCAAAATATGGCCGCTGTCCGGATAGTAAATGCCGGACAGCATGTTCATCAGCGTCGTCTTGCCGGAGCCGTTTTCCCCCAAAAGCGCAAGAATCTCGCCGCGGCGCACGGCAAGCGAAACCCTGTCGTTCGCGACGACAGAGCCGAAGGTTTTGGTCACATCGCGGAGTTCAATGGCATGCGGCCGGGGCGTTGTCAAGCGCGATCCCTCCAAGTGAATGAAGAATAAATAACTGCCGTTACATGCCCGGCATTGACGCCCCGTAAAATCCGAACTTATCAAAATGATACTGCTCGAGAATTTTATCTTCCGGCGCTATTTCCAGGGCAAGCATTACCTCTCTCGCAAATTCCAGCGACGCTGTGCCGTTGGCGGTAATAATTTTTTTATCCCTTACCGCCTGTTGCATCCTATACCTGCTTTCCCCTGTGTATGCCTCGCCGGCCCATTGCTTTACGTCATCCAAAGCATTGCTCGTGTGATCCGCGTGATTTAATGCGCCGATTTTGCCCAGAAAAGCCGAAGCATCGCAAATGGCCCCCAACACTCTTTGATTCTCCAGAGCGTTTTGTACCAAGGGGATAACTTGCAAAGCGTTTTCATTTCTCCACGACATTCCCCCAACGAGGATCAACCCCTCAAAATCTGTCGGGGCCGATGGAATATCATAGTCCGGAAGGACGGTGAACCCGCCCATTGACCGAATGGGTTCTTTGGATAAAGATACTGTTTGTACGGCGTATCTGTCTTGACCCAGGGCAAGTATCCATGAAGATAGGTATGCGGCTTTCCAATCGGCATATTGATCCAAAATAACAAATAAAACCGTTTTCTTCATTTCGTCATCTCCGCCATCATCAGACTCAACGCATGCAACACCACGCGTTGAGCCTGCCGTTTCACAAACGATTATCCTTCAATGACCGTAATGCCCTGCAGAATGAAGCTCCAAGACGGCGCGGACTCGGTCTCCTGCTCGTGGAAATACTCGCCCTCCTTGACGACGACATTGCCAGCCGCGTCCGTAAGCGGGCCGGCAAAAACCTTCAGCTCGCCCGACAGCAACGCCTGCTCAGCCGCCTTGATAGCTTCCGCCGTGCCATCCGCGATGATGATTTCATTGAGCGGGGAGAGGTATACGGCGCCCTCGGCATAGCCCTGGCTCCAGTCGGTGGGGATCGGCTCGCCCGCCAAATAGGATTCCACGGCGAAGATCAGGTACTTGGACCAGTCCACGCGCGCGGATACGAGCGACGCGTTCGGCGCGGCGGGGATCATGTCGGCATTGTAGCCCACTTGGAAGACGCCATTCGTCTCGGCGGTCGTGGCCGGGGCCGTGGAATCGGAATGCTGCGAGATAACATCCGCGCCCATGTCGATCAGCGCCTTGGCGACCTGCGCCTCTACGGTCGGGTCGTTCCAGCTGTTGGTGTACATCACGAACATCTCCACATCCGGGTTGACGGACTTGGCGCCCAGGTAAAAGCTCGTATAGCCGCTGATGACCTCCGCGAACGGGAAGGCCGCCACATAGCCAAGCTTGTTCGTTTGGGTCTTCAGGCCCGCGGCGATGCCCGCCAGGTAGCGCGCCTCATAAATCGAAGCGAAGTAGTTATGATAGTTGGGCAGGTTGTACATGGCCGCGTAATAGCCGGTGGCGTGGCAGAACTCAATCTCCGGATGCTCCTGCGCGGCGGGCAGCATCGCGTCGCCAAAGCCAAAGCTGGTGCCGAAGATCATATTGCAGCCCGCGTCAATCAGCTCGTTGATGGCCGCGCCGCACTCGCCCGGGTTCTCCGAGACGTTATACTTGTTGATGACCTGATCCTCACGCAGGCCGACGGCTTCCATCATGACCTTTGTGCCGACGTCGTGGTTATACGTATAACCCATGTCGCTCGGGTCAGAAATATGGACAAACCCCAGCTTGATGTTCTCCTTGGTGACTTCCTCTGCAAAGGCAACGGAGGTCAGGCCCAATACCATCACAAGAACGACCAGGATCGCGAGTACCTTTTTCATTTGGCATTCTCCTTACACATTTTAGGATAGCGTCATTATACGTCAACCTTCGCATGCGGTCAAGCAATCCAAACGTTTTTATTCATTTTTTTAAAATTGTTCGTATTTTTGAAAGAAAATATGGTGTCCCGCAAGGGCTAAAACCGACAGCCCACTTTAGCAAGGGGGCTGTCGGTCAAATCTGTTTTAAATCAAACCCAAAACATCCAAAGCTGCCAATAGATGATACACAATGTCATGATCAAACCGGCGGCGGCGGTACTCATCAGCCCAGCTTTCTGTTTTCTGGTGATCGTAAGTTTTTTGCGGCAGATCGCCGTAACAGCGGCATATACAACGGGAATCAGAGCCAAAAAAATGAACAGTATGCCTTGGATTTTCACTCCTGTTACAGTGCCTGTCAGCGACATCCCGTTCATAAACAAAATGAGCCAATTCACAAAAGCGGCAATAATACCCGCGCAAACCGCCGCGCGCGCAAAAGCCAGCGGCTGCTTTTTCTTGCGCAGCGTACGCACAAGCATGAGGATGAGAAAAACCAGGGCATATATCACGGCCAATACAAAAGCCACAAGAACGGTCGTATTGCCATAATACTCCCCCGCGCCGGTGCGGAAAAAATCACTCGTGGCAGACTCAAGCAATTGTATCCGGCCGGATTCATCGGCATCCGCGTAAAGCAACATTTTTTGCCCGTCCGCATCGAGCCTGTAAAGGCCTTCGCCCACCCGCTCCATATCACCGCCGCCCATGAGGAGGGAGAACAAGCCCCGTATCGCCAATGTGCCGTCTTTACTTTGGGCAACGCCTAAAACATACGGGCTGCCAAGGCTTTTCGCCATCCCTTTGCGAGCGGTACGCGCGTAAACATAATAGCCAACGACAGGGTCGTTATCCACAGGCGCGGCGGAAAAGCCTTTTTCGCCTGCTATACCGCGCACCATATCGTTGCAATACGTGCTTTCGCCCGCTTGATTGGTAAGGATAACCATGCCGATCCCTCTTTCGAGATCAAGCATCAACCACGCGGAACAGCCGGCTGTGTTGCCGCCATGGCCAATCACATTGCCCACCAAAGAAGGATCCGCCCAAAGACCGTGATAGTTTCTGGCCGTCCTGCCATCGGCATAATAATCTGTCTGCGTAAGCATCTCGCCAAGGGTCCCGCTCTCTTTGAACAACGGCGAAGCACCGTTTTCGCCCGGAAGGAGCGCCTGCGCGAATTTGCGCAAATCCGCTATTGTACCCGCCGCGTTTCCGGAGGCATAGAGTTCATAGATGGCGTAAGCCTTGCCCAGATCCTGCATATCGGTCGTATAGCAACGCAGCTTATCTCTTTGGGTTTTTACCCAATCGTTATCGTGCCAGCCAGGCTGGAGCGCCGTTTCATCCATCCCTAAAACAACAAAAATGTTTTCTCGCACATATTCATAAAACGGCTTGCCCGCTGCGCGCTCCACGATGTAACCGGCCAAATTCGCGCCGTAGTTGCTGTAGGCGGTGATCTCTCCGGGCTTATAGATCTGAGGTGGTTCTATGACTTTTAGCGCTTCTTCCAGGCTTGGCACAGCCCCTTCCATCACCGATTCCGCGCCCAAATACATCTCTTGCCAGCCCGCGTTATGGTTCATCAGGTGCAGGAGCGTGATCGGGTCATCATATTGCAGCTTTGAGAGAAATCCTTCCGGCAGGTACGCACGAATATCGGCATCCAAATCAAGCTTGCCCTGCTCGACAAGCTGCATCACGCTGACCCAGACCAAGAGCTTTGTAACCGAGCCCCATTCCATCACCGTATCGGCATCGTTTGACGTTTTATCGGCTAGATTCGCGTACCCATAGAATGCTTCGAGCAGCACATCCTCTTTCGTAAATACAACAGCCGACATCGCCGCCGTGGTTTCCTTATGCCGCTCGACATAGCCATCGATAAACTGTGATAATGGCAAAGAATCATTGTCAAATATCGGCGGTACAATCTGGGCAAAAGCCGTGGAACCCATCAGAGGGAGAAACAATAGAATGCTAATGATAGCAACAGAAAAGATGGGTTTTTTCATAAAAATAAAGCCTTTCGTATTGACTGTATGTTGATTGATATTCTATGTCAATGAATGCGAGCGCTGCCTGTAAGCCGAGTTCTGTCGAGGACGGTCATCTATCTAGGCTTACTGTTGCCAGTAAACTCGTGCGATTACGGGGAGCATGACGGGCCGCCATATGCGCTCCCATTCCAATCTTGCGCCGGGTGGGGTTTACATCGCGGACAAGTCGCCAAGCCGCGGGTGAGCTCTTACCTCGCCTTTCCATCCTTACCCAAACCGCGATTTGGGCGGTCTATTTCTGTTGCACTTTCCCTGGAGTCGCCTCCGCCGGGTGTTATCCGGCACCCTGCCCTGTGGAGCTCGGACTTTCCTCATGCCAAAGCATGCGACCGTCCAGCAGCCTCGCATTCTACAAGGAAGAATAGCATTGATGGGAGGGCATGTCAAGAAAAAATATATTTGAGTTTCCCCGTTTTTCAGAGGAGAGGGAAGAGAGAAAGCTGGATGTGTGGTTCTGGAGGTATGAGGAAAGCGAAAATGCCAACAGAACATCGGCGGAGAAGAGCGGAGAAAGCGTCGCCGAGGGCGTAATGGAGGAATATGCGTTTAGCTTTTGGAAGGCAGACCGGTGTTTGTGCGTACACAGGAACATATTAACGCACACTTTCTCATATGCTTCATCGCCCTGGTTATGATACGCC
>JGI20171J29575_12612532_pt1 | contig 18189 bp, 13 predicted proteins | sample TergutNc150P4_FD_29575 | JGI IMG/M metagenome (IMG submission 29575)
AAAAGCCAGGAAAATCAAGAGGTTTTGGGCATGGATCTTTTTATATGATTTGCGAAGTGATCTGCGAACGGAGGCATCCAGATTCGAACTCCCTCGAAAATGGCTAATGATTTAACGACCTTAGAGGAAGGGTGCATGATTTAGGGGAAGGTCGCAAAGCGGTGCATTTCTCGGGTGCATTCTGAGCTTTGCTTATTGTCGTTCTCGTTGCCGCAAAGGTGCACTACACTCGATTGACAAAGACCTAGATCAAGGTCGCAAAATCGTACACACTTTACAACATTGAGCACTTGCAACACTTCCACCGAAACAATCTTCTCCGCTGGCATCTCCAATGTGACTTGGCGATTGCTGATGCCCAGTGAATCCGCGCATGTCTCATTCAAATCGCACAGCCAAGCGACATTCAAATTAAATCCAAGCGCGATGGTTACTCTGTTGCTTGTGCTCTCTCATAGCACATGATATAATTCTCCATGCAACATATAGGAGGTACGTGATATTGGCTAAAGTTAATTACATCGCCGCGCGGGAATTGCTCAATACCCTTTTGCCTCTTGCAGAAAATAGCTTCTGTGAGCATGAATCAGAGGTTCATGCGAAAAATCATGACCTGTTAAATTGCAGAAATGAGCAATCCGCCGTTGTGTTACATGTCAAACTGTGTTTACCCAACAACACTCAGAGTTGCCTTACAGAATGAAAATGATCGGGACTTTGTCACAAAACGTTTCCTTGGTTTGCAGGCAAATGCATCTTCATTAACGCCGGAAAGGCTGAGTACTGCCTCAAACTTGCATACAGATGGAATTGATCAGTTTATCAGTGACTTTGAATTTCTGTGTTCTGAATTTCCATTGAAAATTGTTGGCGGATGCTGCGGAACGGATCACATATATCTGGATCGCTTATCAGAGAGTATGGTCAATCTAAAAAAGCAAAAATCGCCCAGCTCCAGGCTGTAGGCTTCCTTGGCTTATGAATTATGTTTTTGGATCAAGCAAGATGGCACAAGGTAGACAGCCAGAAAAGGCGGAGGGGCCTATCCATATATATACGTAGGGACAATGATTCAACGCCTCTTTAAAAATTTTAACACACGGGGTTTTTTTATGCGATTTGTTTGGTGAACTGCGAATGGCAGCGGAAAGATCGACATATTTTGCGAATCCGCATATTTTCTTGCCTTTTTGTTTCATAAGGTATGACCCGCCCGCCATCACCGTCACTGTATGTAGCGCAGATTTTGCGGATAGTGCTACCGTGCTTCGCCCCCCCCCTCCAAAATTTTCAGGCAACTGTATTCCATCAGATAGGCGAACGGTCTGAAAGATGATAAGCTATAGGTTGTTGGCCTGTTTCATAAAGCCTTGGCTCATAGAGACAAAGGACGAAGGGACCGACGCGCCAGTGGTGGAGGCCTACCAAGAAAACCGAAAGCAGTGACGGCTTCCTTGCACCGCACCCATCGGGCGACTGTCTGCGCATAATGTCCCAGCACCCGTGCTGAGATGTGGCATGATCAGCCGCATTCCTGCAGCCATTCCCATGTGCTTTCGTACACCCCGACGGCGACAGTGTCCTTGCCGTCCTTTTGCGGTGCCGCCATATTCGTTTGGCATATGCGTCCCCTACACTTCTATACTTTGGGCGCCAACTTGAAACAGGGTATATTGGCCTCTTGAAAGCGCGGTTGCCTGCGCGTGCCCTAGGCCGTTGCTGTTCCGGGAAACTCCAGAGATGTGGGCCACCCCTCCGCTCGCAAAAACTTGATTTTGCTTTTGGGCGGCATTCGTGTTATGATTTAGCATAGAAAATCAATATGTATCACCAATAAGAGGGAAGGAATACTGTGCTTTTTGATTTCTTTCACATGGGCAAACGAATCAAACCACTCATCGAATCAATGGACGCGAATAAGGATGCCCTTAGGGTGCTTTCACTGCAAGCAACGGAGCAATTCGCGCATATGCAACGGGCGCAGAAAGAGCTTTCACTGCAAGCAGCGGAGCAATTCACGCATATGCAAACGGCGCAAAAAGAGCTTTCGTTGCAGGTGGAAGAGCTGTACGATTATGTGTCCGATGCCAAATCGGTCGATGAGGGCGAGACAAAGCCGCTTGTTGATGCACTGATCGCTCTGCGCGAGAATATTGAGCATTTGTCCGTGTATTCGCATACGCGGGACGACGAGGACCTGAAACACCAAATGGAACTGTTTATCACGGTTTGCGACAGGAAACTGTCCGCCGCGGGCATATGGAGAATAGAGCGCGAAGGGAAACCCTATGACTGCGCAATGGATGTGGCCGTCGATGTGGCGTATGTGACGGACATGGAGCCCAATATGATTACAAAGGTATTGTCCGAGTGTTATACATATCGTGGCGCGATCGTGAAACGCGCCGAGGTAGTTATATGCAAAGGAGAAACGTATGCGTAAAATTATCGGCATTGATTTGGGGACGTCCACCAGCGAGGCGGCGGTGTATCAAAACGATGAGATCATCGTCATACCGAATCATCTGGGCGAAACCGTTACGCCTTCCTGCGTGCATGTTCAAGAAGACGGCACGGTGATTGTGGGCAAAGAAGCCAAGGAACTGTTGCTTCTGGAGCCGGAATGCACTTTTTTTGAGGTCAAGCGTCTGTTTGGCAGCGAACAGACGCTGCATGCACGCGGTAGGAACTATGCGCCCGAAGAGATACAATCGCATATCATCGCATACCTTGTCCGCTGTGCCTCAGATTTCTTGGGATACAGCGTCACAAATGCGGTCATCACGGTTCCCGCGTATTTTTCGGACATTCAGCGAAAGCAGACTGTCCGGGCGGGTGAATTGGCGGGCATCACGGTTTCAAGGATCATCAACGAACCGACGGCGGCCGCTCTTGATTATGGATTGAGCAATTTGACGGAGTGCAAGCAGCTTTTGGTATATGACTTCGGCGGGGGCACGCTGGACGTCACCGTCCTTGAACTGTTTGAAGGGGTGCTCGATGTAAAATCCACCTGCGGAAACAACAAACTGGGCGGAAAGGATTTCGACGAAGCCATCGCGAGGTATCTCATGGGGGACAAAAAGCCGGATATTCGATCGGCGACCCGCATCAAGGCGGAATCAGAGGCGTGCAAAATAGCGCTCAGCGAGGTTGAGACGTATCACGTCGCTCTTCCTTTTTTGCAAACGAAAAGGGGGAAACAGTCCTTCTCGGTGGATCAAACTGTCACAAAGGAGGTCCTGGAGGCACTCATCGGCGATCCGGTGCGCTCAACACAGACGCAGATTGATACCGCCTTAGCCGACGCCCGTCTTGGCCGCTCCGATATCGACGAGGTCTTGCTGGTCGGCGGATCCACAAGGATACCGCTCATAGCCGAGTTTTTAGCCGGTCTTTTTCAAAGACAGCCCCAGGCGCTTGTGAATCCAGATTTGGCAGTGGTACGCGGCGCGGCGGCACAGGCGGCGATTATCGCGGGCGACTTATCGGGCGAACTGGCCATCACCGACATATGCCCGTTTACGCTGGGGACGGCGTGCTACGACATCGTGTTGGGCAGGCTGGTTTATCGCCCGGTGATCAAACGAAACACGGTGATCCCCGTTACAAAAACCAATCTTTTCTATACGGTCGCGGATTATCAAACCAAAGTCAATTTCCGGGTGTATCAGGGCGAGTATTCAAACCCGGACAACAACCAATCGTTGGGAGAGATGCTGCTGGAGGACATACCGCCGGCTCCTGCGGGCAAAGAGCCGATCAAATGCACATTCGCCTACGATGTCAACGGCATCTTGCAGGTGTCCGCCAAAGTCGTCAGCACCGAAAAAGAGATCAGCGTCACAATCTCCACCACCGGCGTCGAAGAGCTCAAGAAGGTGGATATAGACGGCTGGCAATCCAATCCCGGAGCGAAACAATACCGCCCTGCCATAAAAAAGGCGGAGAAATTGGCAAAGGGCGGGTCGCTATTCAAAAATGAATTGACCGTGCTTGTAACGCAAATAAAGGAAGCCCTTGTGTTGGGTAAGGACTGCGATGATCTATACGAAGAGCTTTGGGAACTTTTGGAGGCCCACAGATGACAACCTATTACGATCTGCTGGAAATCCCCAATACCGCGACGCCCGATGAGATGAAACGGGCCTATTACGCTGCCGTCAAAAAGTATACGCCGGAGCACAATCCCAAGGAATTTGAGCAGATCAAATCGGCCTACGACGCCCTTCGTGACCCGCAAAAGCGCCTGTACTACGACAGCAAGCTGGAACTGAATGAATGCAATCTTTTTCGATATGAGCTGGCAGGAATCAATTGGGCCGATGGACGAACCGGCAAGGCGATCAAGCGATACGAGGGATTGTTGGAAGAGGCGCCGAACAACATCCTGCTGATGCGTCAGCTTGCGATGGCATACGAGAAAAGGGGCTTTTTCAACAAGGCCATCGCGCAATACGAAAAGCTCCTTTCCATAAACAAATTGGACATGAATACCTGGGATGACTACGTAAACTGCCTAATGAATCACAGCTTCTATCATAAAGCGGACGACGCGCTGCGAGAGGCGGTCGCGCTCAATGAGGAACATGGGCTTGGGAACGTCGATGTGCTCATCAGCGCGATCTTGTATTTCATAAGGCTAGACGACGAATTCACGCGGACATGCTTTGACCGGGTCCACAAGCTCGACTTGACAAAGTCAATGCATAAAGATCCTGTCAAAATGCTTATCACGATTGTTCTCAAAACAAAATCCAGCGACTTTATTGACGATGCGCTGCGCGTCGGGAAGCACATCAAGCCCGGCGACTACGACTATGAGAGCATAGAAGAACTGCTCACGATTCAGGAGTTCCTCGTGCTGGAGAGAAGCGACGAGTTTGACGATGTCTTTGCCTCATTGTTCACGGCTTTGATTGACAGCAAGAGCTCGCCCTATGATCGGATGAAGCAATTATGTATGGAAGGATATATTTTATTTGAGCAGCCGAATTTGATGCGCAAACAGATTCGCAAGATCAATGAACGGTATCCGCGCTTGTTTGCTCTGCACAAAACCTTCTTACAGAGTTTTCTGAACGAGAAAAACGAAGACAAGATGCGCGACGCGAACGTTTCCGAATTTAAAGCGATGCTCAAAAAGCATCCCGAGCTTAAGGACGTGTTCCAATATGATAAGGACGAGGATGATGAGAAACCGGACGAGGATGGAATGCTGGCGCCTATGATGCCCATTCGAGCGCAGCCCAAGATTGGGCGAAACGCCCCCTGCCCTTGCGGCAGCGGAAAAAAGTACAAAAAGTGTTGTGGGAAGTAACCGCTCAATGGGTATTGGAAGATATGACCATATTTTCGGATAATGCGCAGGGAATCGCTAACATCGCAAAAAGAATGACCACAAATAATAGTGAGGAAACATGCCTTCTGACCATTCCAATCATCTTTCTTTTCTTGAAGCTGTATAAATTTGTCTGATAAACCTGAACAGCTCGTGCATACCAGCGTCCCTAGACAATGAGGATAACGATAGTGTAGTTCTTGGCACAATTTACAGCGGATCGAAATTTATGGTGTTGAGCGTCTCCGTAGCAGGTGGTTATACATGGTATAAAGTAAATGTAACCTATCAAGCTGGAGGCACATTCAATCAAAGCACACAGGGAAATGGTTGGATCAGACATGATTTCGTAAATGCTGTTAGTGGTGGATCAAGTCCTTCTCCCACTACGCCGCCGACAAACCCGACTACGTCTCCAGGTGGAAGCGGGACATTGCAAAATGGCTATATTAGCTTGCAAAGCGGGTTTGTCAATATTCGAAGTGATAGAAGTACGAATTCAACCCCTCTGGGCAGCTTATACTTGCGCGATCCTGTTCTGTATTATAGCCAAGAACTGAGTGGGATCAATGGTGATAGCAATAAGTGGTTTAAGATCGAGAAGCCTATGACAGGCTATGTAGCCTCATCATATATCAAGTCGGGTGGCAATGCCGGTGGTTCGAGCACAACAAGTGATAGATATCCGTTCTGCGCCACGTGTCAGAGGGCAATGTATGACTATACAATAATTAGTAGCATTACCAGCATTAATGCTAATGGTGGGGCTCTTCGTAAAGACGTTATGGGCAACTATGTAACATACTATCCTGCCGTTGCTCGATTTAACTATCGATGCGCAAACCACCCGACAAGCAGTACGTTTGATGGACCTGCCGTTATAGGATATACAAATGATACTAAACCTATTACTGCAACTTTCTCCAAAGGCAACATACCTCCGTCGTTTTAGTTGGCAAGGATGGAAGAAAGGTGCCTCTATGTGGCGCCTTTCTTTATGGTTTATTTTGCAATTAGAGAACAGAAATTTGTAATTCCGATATGGATATTGTCTTCACAGCTAGCTGTACCAACAACATAACACATATTATTCATAATCAACATGGATACATGTTGTGCTATTCTTGTCTGTCGCGAAAGACTCGCGAGTGGGATAATATTCTCATCTGCATCAAGACAATAAAACCTGCTTGACGGGAAATCATCGCTATTTGATCCCACTTCGATTATATAACCATCTCCATTTTTCTCAATGGCAGTGATACCAGAACCCGAAGGTATACCAAGATTGAGGATACACACATCTCCGTTAGACTGATTAACACGCACCAATAACGTTGAATCGGAATTTGTATCGGCAGGCACGGAATACCCGGCTAGTAAAACCATGCCATGATTATACGCAACCGCAAAGTCAAAGATGGATTTTCCATATGCGCTTGAAGTATGCGTCCATTCCAGTTTTCCATCTAAATTCAAACAAAATGCCGCCGCATTATACATATCATCTGTAGTTAATCGTGTGCCTGCAAAGATAAAACCATTACCACTTTCTACCATAGAATTCAGATAATAACCCTGAAGGGCCGATTCTTTCGTACTCCATTTCAAAACAGGTTGATCCGCATGATACTCAAAAAATGCGATAGTGCTCACGTTATCAGGCGTTATTGAAGCATTTTGAAATGATTGACATATCACACCCGTATCTGTTAGCCAAAATGATTGTACGTCATACAAAAAATGCCAATATGAATCCAACTCAATCCTTTCACCAGTACTATTGTCCAAAACAAAATAGTCAATTTCCGTACTCGAGAAAGGCCGCAAATCATAAGCACCCACCATAATAAAACCTTTTGGAAGAAATCCTTTGATTTTTAACCCCATAATTTTGTTGTTATCGGGATAGTCATATCTCCATATTTCATGATTGGCGTTATCTATCCTCGCAACAAATGCTGTTAATTTATCTCCATCTAACAGGTCACCCGTATCAATATAAAATTGCATAACATCTGGAAGGTTGTTCTTAGGGCTATCAACTGAATATCCAGTAAGCAATATATCTGCGTCCTCTATTAAGCACACCTTATCAATGATATATTCGGCGTTTTTATAGAAAGTTGTATCCTCTGGATAATTCAATTCATATACTGTCCTGTCAGATAACGAAGATACAGGAAATACCAATAGAACGATTAAAACCATAAAGGGTATTGCCTTACGAGTATTCATTGCGCTTTCCTCCTGCCCAAATATAATCAAACGTATTGCTATCCGTGATTGAATTTCCAGAACATGCAACGCCTTTTGTACTGTGCCTTAAGTTCAATGATACAGTTCTGCCTCGCTGTGTACCTCGCTCCATCGTCCTTGAAAATATTATATATACGCCCATCCGTTGCGGACAAATCCACCTGGTAGGCGAAATACTTGCTCATCATCTCATCGGGTGTAAAGATAATATCCCAAACTCTGCCATTGGAACGCTCATAACCGCTGGGCAGCATCCCAATTCCGAAGCTCAATTCAACGATATACTTAGCCACTTCCTCTTCGGTGAGACCATAGTATTCCAAGATTGCTTTTTGCGATCTCTATGGCGGTTTCTTGAGGAAGGTCGCCAGTCTCTGGTACGGTATCTCTATTGACTGCTGATGGCGAACGGTATACAACAATAATAATGAAGAGACATGCTTTCTGCACATTCCAATCATTCTTCCTTTTCTTGAAACTATATAAATTTGTCTGATAGACCTGAATGGTTCGTGCATACCACCGTCCCTAGGCAATGAGGACAGCTTATGCTTAGAAATAACCATACGGACTGCTGCGTTCTGTCTCTACGCCAAGAATCTCACCGGTTCGAGCATGTACCAGAATGAAATAATCAGGAAGATCATCCTCTTGAAATCTCATGTCATTATTGCCATACGCCACTCTGAACCAGAACTTCCACAATGGCGTATCGGGGTCCGTAATATCAAAGTATATGGCGGCCGTCCTTGTCCTTCGTTCCATCATATTGGCTGTCGCGCCGTATTCCATAGCCGCTTCCGTCGCAATTGCCATGGCTTCAGATTGGCTCAAATCATCCTCGCCTGGAAGTCCATATACATAACGGGTGGCATCATACACAAAATCTTCTTTCCCAGTATAATAACGGTTATCTGCGCAGTATTGGCGCATAATGGGTATCCATTTTTCAGAAAAGGCGGCTTTTTCCTCAATAGACCAATCATAAAAGAAAACGTTATTTTCGTTTCTTAGTTCGGCGACATCACTCCAGGGCTTATCCCGATAAAAACCGGGCATTGCAAACTCTTTCCCAGGAACAGTAGAGCCAAGATATATCCCATCATAAGTATACATTCTTTTGAACACACCAGGCGGGCCATCTTTCATTTCAAACCGCACAAGCCAAACCGGTTCCAAACCCATCATATACTCGTGAAAATAAACAAATCTCGCGCTCACGGTATTTTGATCAACTTTGCTCTCCCTGGTCTCACCCATGATGACAACAAAATCACTCGCCGCCGAAATTGCTTCTTCTTTTTGCATATCACGGGGATCTGGCTCAACATCCGTTACTGCAAGGTATTCCATCACCGGGAAATTTTCCGGCTCCTCTGGTGGGCAGTTTTCAAGACTGGCTGTGGATGATAGTATGCGTTCCCCAAGATCGGGATAATATAGATCCGCCTCACCGTATATCTCGCCGCCACCACCCTTGAAAATATCATATATACGCCCATCCGTTGCGGACAAATTTACCTGGTAGGCGAAACCCTTACCCGGCTCATGATATCTGAAGTTAATCATCCAAACTCTGTCATTGGAACGCTCATAGCCACTGGGCAATATCCCAATTTGGAAATTTAGTTCAATGAGGTAACTGTCTATTTCCGCTTGGGTGAGGTCATAGCAGTCCAAGATTGTTTTCTTTGCGATTTCTATGGCGGTTTCTTGCGTAAGATCGCCAGCTTCTGGCACAATAGCTTTATTGCCTGCTGATGGCAAACGGTATAGTGCGCAGAATAGCGCCTTATCCTCAAGGGACCAATAGAATTCCGAACCTTTATCCTTCTCCCATTGTTTCTCCTGTTCCATAAAATTAAGGAAATCGCATCGCTGAACCTCGCCCGTTATTGCGTTCATCACGACCGACGCCAGAGGAGGCATCCTGTCTGGCGCGAAAAAAGAAATAACGCAAGCCCGTTCCTCGTCAATGACAACATAGTTTATGCTATATTCTACATCCTCTATGTCCTCTACGGAGATACCTTCCTGCAGAACCGCATCTTTTGCGATGATAAGCAATTGATCGCCTGGCAGATCATCTTCAGACATCTGCGAAATGACCATGCTTTCGGCTAATGCGCGGGGAACCGCTAACATCGCAAAAAGGATGACCACAAATAATAGGGAAGAGACATGCTTTCTGCACATTCCAATCATCCTCTCTTTTCTTGAAGCTGTATAAACTTAACGAGTAACAATAACCAATTCTTCCCATTGTTTTGCATTAAGGTTTGACAGGTCTTGGCTCGGCCGCTGCCATCCCCAAAGGGCAGGAAGGTAATTGAATATGGATTTTCACTTTGCACGAAATGCACGAAACGTACACAGCGTACAAAAACAAACAAAAAACATCCGCGCATGCTGATGTGTAGTAAGGTGCGCAAAAACAACCCACTTTCTAACACCGGTGTTGATGGATCTTTGGGATCAATAACGCATACGGCAGTGTTCGAATGGCAAAATGAACCTTCCCTAAGCAACAGGAGATCGTCGTGTACTTACGACGATCTCCTGTTTATTTTTAATGACGGCAACCGTATATGTCAATACCGCTCATACCAAGATGTATCCGTTAGATACACCTATATACATGTTGTGCTATTCTTGTCTGTCGCGAAAGACTCGCGAGTGGGATAATATTCTCATCTGCGTCAAGACAATAAAACCTGCTTGACGGGAGATCATCGCTATTTGATCCCACTTCAATTATATAACTATCTCCATTTTTCTCAATGGCAGTGATGCCGGAACCCGAAGGTATACCAAGATTGAGGATACACGTATCTCCGTTAGACTGATTAACACGCACCAATAACGTTGAATCGGAATTTGTATCGGCAGGCACGGAATACCCGGCCAGTAAAACCATGCCATTATATTTCGCTTCCCTCCTGCCCAAATATAATCAACCGCATTGCTGTCCCCGATTGAATTTTGCAATGCTTTTCATTGCGGAATGGTATTGGCTACGCCTGCTTCCCACTCCTTACCAGACGAAAAAGCCTCTCGCCGGCCTATTGGCAAAACCCATCAGGAATTGGTATGGCTCACGATCCCCGAAAAGATGCCATCGCGCGAGCGGCTTCTTCGCTTTGATACGCGGAGGGATTCTTGCCCGTCACCTTCGCGAACACCTTGGTGAAATGACGCTGGTTCGGATAGCCGACGGCTTCCGAGACTTCACGGATCGACATGTCCGCGCGCGCTGATAACAGCTTCTGTGCGATACCGATGCGCACCTGGCTCAAATACGATACGAAGGTACAACCCGCACGCTGATGGAATATCTTGCTCAGATAGTTCGGCGTGATGTCGAACTCATCGGCCAGGGTGCTGATGGCGATATCTTCCATATAATGCGCCGCGACATAGGCTTTGATTTGCCCGATCATATCGTTGGAGCCGGTGGTTTGCCGATGCAGCGCTTGCGCGCCATTGAGCAGCGACGCGGCGAGCTCGGAAAATGTGCTTGCCCTAAGCGGCAGATTTGTGGCCTGGCGCAGGTATGCCAGGACGCATGTCAGATCCACGCCGCCCCCAAATCCATCGCGCACAGCGGTTTGAAGCGTTCCGATGGCCTGGCGGAAGGCGAGTTCATCCCGGCTTAGAAACGCCAGGCCGATTCGTTCGACACACAGGGCGCTCTCCAGGATCGCCTCCTGTTCACCAGGAATTTCCGGCATCCTGTCATCACAACACGTGTCAAAGCAAGTTACCGTTCTGAGCACCGAAAGGGCGCCCATGCGCTCATACGCCGCGTATAGTTCTGAATATGTTGGAACAGCCTCAAAAAGCACGGTGAGCGGATACCGCCGCTCGTTCCAAATTTGCCTCACCGCCGCATGGATATGTTGCGCTTGTGCGCGTTCAGCCGCCACGATAAGGCAGAGATCGTATGATGGAAGAACGAACGCCGCATACCGTAACAGATCATCGCCTTCTAGCGCCTTGCCCCGAAAAGCCTGCGCGATACGCTCGGTCAACTCGCGCATACGCTTTGTTCTTGCCTCTCGCTCCGCACAATCAATGCATAGCAAAAAACAAAAAAATGTTTGACCCGCGATGGATCTTTCGTCCGGCGCTTGTTGCTCGCCCAATAGATCGATTTGATAAAAATAGGCCATCAGTTCGGCTTGGAACTGCCGGCTCCGCGTCTGTGTCCGTTCGCGCAAGGCATTTTCAGCGGCGCACATGACGCCGGATAGCTGCTCTGGATTCACTGGCTTGAGCAGATAATCAGTCACGCCCAGGCGAATGGCCTGCTGCGCGTAAGAAAAATCCGAAAAACCAGTCACCAGCACCCACTGTGTTTGCGGGCTTACGCGCTTTGACGCCTCAATGGCCCGGATGCCATCAAGCAGCGGCATACGGATATCCACAAACGCGAGATCCGGGTGATCGGCGGCTCTGAGCAGCATTTCCCTGCCGTTCGAGGCCTCCATAATCGTATGACGGCCCGAGGCGCCCTCCTCAATCATACTGCGAATACCCAGACGTACCATGGGTTCATCGTCGGCAATCAAGATGCGCATGCGCGCACACCCCTTTCTTTCAACGGAGAATTCAGCGATCCAATGGCAGCAGCACCGTGCATTGACAGCCGTTTCGCGGACTGCTGTGAATGTGAAACATGCTGCCGCGCTGAAACAGCATTAGCCGCGCTTCCACATTCGCAAGGCCGATACGCCCCTCAGCCTTTACGCGCATGTCAAAACCCTCCGCGTCGTCCCACACGCACAGCAGCAGCCACCTCTCGCCGTCACGCCGCGTCGCGATATCGGCATATATCTGAATGCGTACCGGGCGGTCGATGGGTTCCAGCCCATGTACAATGGCGTTTTCCACCAGCGGCTGCAAAAGCAGGCGGGGCAGCGTGATGCCGCCCACCTTCGGCGTGCTGGTAATGCTGTATTGCAAACGCTCGGCAAAGCGCAGTTTTTGCAGCGCAAGGTACTCCTCCAGAAATGTAAGCTCATCGGCCACGGTGGCTGTGTTTTCATGTTTACAGGCGTAGCGGAACAGATTTGATAGATTCAGCAGCTGTCTTTCCAACATAGCGCGTTCGCCGATTCGGTTGAGCGTAACGAATCCGCTGAGAATGTTGTACAGGAAGTGCGGATTGACCTGCGTCTGCAGCGCCATATATTCGGCGTTGCGCTGGTCGAGCACCGCTTTATACTCGTTGGTGATGTGCTCGCCCAGCTGGCCGACGGTTTGGTTTAACGCGGTGGCGATCGCGGCGTAATAACTGCTTTTCGGCAGATCCAGATGCACGGTCAGGTCGCCGGAGGCAACGCGCCGCATCGCGGAAAGAACCTGCTTCTCGGCGCGTATCGCGCTCCTGGAGTTTATATAGAACAACAGCGATGAGATGCCCAGCGAGAGGAGGCTCAGCAAAACGGCAAACAGGTAGATGGCGCGGGTTCTTCCCTGCGCTTCCGGCTCTGAGGCCAAGTACAGCAGCCGCCAGGGCGTGGATACAACCGGATAGACGGATACATGATACGCGCCGTCCTCGGCATGGATGATTTGCGCATCAGATAAAGCGCTGTCCAGCAGTGACTGTCGCAGCGCTCTGGTGGCATAAATCTGCCGGCCGGTTTGATCCAGCAGCACAAGCGCCGAAGCCCCCTCAATGTCGATGTGCCGGAACAAGTCCACGATCACGCGGTTGACAGCGTCGACCTTGATGACGCCGACCGGACGCATCGTATCCGGTTCCCTGATGAGCCGCGCCACAGAAAACGTGCTATACTCTGTATCGGTATAGAAATTGTTGTTGCGCAGCGTCTCATAATAGGCCGGAGGACGCACCGGCGGAAAATACAGATTGCCATCTGCGGCAACGGCCCCCTGATACCAATCCTCCTCCCGCAGGGAAGTATCCCACAGCACCTCAAGCTCGCCCGCATAGCGGCGAACCAGAAAAGCGGCCGTTTGCCTCTCATCAAACGGCACGAAAAGCACGCCTTTGACATCTTGGCGCACATTGGCAAGCTGTTGCGAAACCGCCAGCTGATACGCCTTGTTGATGCGTGTCGCGACGAGCTGATCGGTGAGGTATTTTCCCTGGTTCATATCCTTAAAATATCCGAGGATATCACTTTGAAAATACGGTATCATCGAAAGGCGGGCCAGATCGCTGACATAGGTGCCTATGCTTTGCGATACGCTGTATAGCGTGCTTTCAAACAGCCTGTTGGTTTCATGAACAAACAGATGGTCAAAATACGCGGCGAACAACCCGCTGAGCACCAGCAAGGGAACCACGGTGCTCAGGAGAAAAACCATGGCAAGCCAGGCGCTGAATGAACGCCGCATCCGCATCCCTCCCTAGCGCGCTTTCCTAAGCGCGCTTTCCTCGTCTCATCATATCATAGACACCGCGAATTACAACTCACCCTATAAACCATACGTTCAGAGTGTAGAAAATGATCCCTAAAGTGTAGAAATGATCCATGGACTTTTACATTTTTCTCGGTAAAATAAAAAAAAGGACATATATAAGGAGGCGCATCATGAAACGGTTATTAAGTATCGGTTTGGTTCTGCTCATGGTGACGGCACTGCCCGCCGCCGCGCTGGGCGCGGATGTAACGCTGAACGTATGGACCAATATGGCTGGCGTTGTCAACGACACCTTTGCGCAGGTGTGTAAGGATTTCACCGAAGAGACCGGTATCGCCATTGATTATGCCGCGCCGGCGAATGATTACGAGTCGCTGATGAAAACCAAAATGGCCACCGGCGACCTGCCGGATATCTGGTCAACGCACGGCTGGTCGGTGTTACGCTACTCCAACTTTCTGCGCCCGCTTAACGATCAGGCATGGTTTGACGATCTCGCGGACTTCATCAAACCGATGATCACCGACGATAACGGCAACGTGTATGTGCTGCCGGTAGACATGGACATCGCCGGCATTGTGTACAACCGCGATATCCTCGCCGAGTGCGGCATAGACGTGGATTCCATCCAGACCTGGGCGGACTTTGAGGCCGCCTGTGATGCCATTAAAGAAGCGGGCTATATCCCCGTGTACCTGGGGGGCAAGGATGACTGGACGATCGGCCAGTTCTTTGATTGGGTCGCCCCTTCCTTCTACGTTACCAACGAGGCTGACAACGACCGCGAAACGTTGCTGGACGGCAGCTTTGATTGGCATAAATGGGCGGCCATCGCCGACATGTTCGCCAAGTGGAACGAGGCCGGTTACCTGAACGTGGACGCCGCCACCTCCGACTACGCCACATGCGGCACCGAGCTTGGCAACGGCAAGGTAGCCTTTGAGTTCTTTGGCAACTATGTGATTTCCAGCGCCAACGCCGCCGGCCCGGCCAACATTGGCATGATGCCTATCCCCGCCGCCTCGGCGGACGACACCCCGACGCTGATTGCGGGTGAACACCTGACGATTGGCATGTGGAAGGACACGAAATATCCGGACGAGGCGCAGCAGTTTATCAGCTATCTGGCGCGTCCGGAGGTGATGAGCAAACTGGCCACCGTGGCAGGCATGCCGGCGGGCCTCAAGGGTGTGGAGAGTGATACGGGCCCTGTAAAAGGCGACTTTGAGAAGTATAGCGCCATTCGCACCTTCCCGTACTTTGACCGCGTATATCTGCCAAACGGCATGTGGAACGATTTGTGCTCCACGGGCCTGGGCATTCTCAATGGCAGCATGAAGACTGACGCTATCTGTGACTTTATGAAAGAGAGCTATCTGGAGAAGCGCGAACAATAAACGCACGGCTCGGGTACACGCATTGAGGGGGGAGCCTGGGCGCTCCCTCCCGGTGTGTTGACGCCGCCTATTTGGAAAGGTGTGATCCCCATGACCCGCCGCAACCGGGCCATTATGAATTTGTTTTACCTGCCGGCACTGCTGCTGTTTGGAATGTTTGTCGTGTTTCCATTTTTTGAAGGCATCCGTATCTCTTTTACCAACTGGACCGGCTATTTGCCAAGCTACAAATATGTCGGCTTTGCGAACTACCGTAAGCTATTTACCGACCAATACTTCCCGCGTGTATTCTGGAATACGATTCTGTACGGCTTTGGCTGCACGCTGCTGCAAAACATACTGGGTATGGGGCTTGCGCTGTTCTTGGACACAAAATTTCGCGGCAGGGGTGTGCTGCGGGCCGTGGTATATCTGCCCGCCATGATCGCGCCGCTGATTATGGGCTACATCATGTTCTATGTCTTCCAATACAGCGGCGGCGCGCTAAACGATATTATGCGCGTGGCCGGGCGTGAAACGGTGGATTGGCTGGCATCGCCCGGGCGCTCGGTCGCCATCATTTTGATTGTCAACACGCTGCAATACGTCGGCGTAGCGATGGTCATTTACCTGGCCGGCCTGCAAAACATACCGGTAATGTATCTGGAAGCCGCGCGCATCGACGGTGTCGGGGCTTTTCAAATGTTCCGCAGCATCACTTTCCCACTGCTGATGCCGGCCATCACTTCCTCGGTGATTCTGAACCTCATCGGCGGGCTGAAGCTCTTTGATATCATCCGCGCGCTTTTGCCGCCCTCGCCTTCCACCGGGGCACACTCGTTATCCACGTACCTGACATACCAATACTTCAACGTGCAAAAGGCGGGGTATTCGGCGGTGCTTGGCATCTTGGCGTTTTTGTTTATACTGATCGTCGCCAACTTGTGCATGTGGTTTTTTGACAGGAGAGAGGAGCAGATATTATGATGCAGAAACAGCGCAGGCACTTGAAAAACTGGTGGCGCTATCTGCTGATGATGGCGATCTTGCTGCTGTATTTATCGCCGTTCTATATCCTCATTGGCGTGGCGTTCAAGATGCCAAACGATTACTCCTCGCGTTGGATCCTGCCCAATTATATAAACTTCGATAACTTCAGAACAGCGCTTAAAGGCAAGATACTGCAGGGCATCTATGGCAGCCTGATCATCACGGTATGCGCCGTGACGCTGATCGTTTTCGTCGGGGCGTTGGCAGCCTATCCATTGGCCCGCAACAGGAGCCGTCTCAACCGCGCCGTGCTCGGCTTTGTCATGGGCGTTATGATGGTGCCGCCGCTGAGCATCCTGGTGCCCATCTACACGGTGATGAAGCTCATTTCCGGTATATCCACATACCACGGCATTGTGCTATTGCTGCTCACATTTCAGCTGCCTCTGTCGATCTTCATCTATTCCAATTTCATCGCTTCCATCCCCACCGCGCTGGATGAGGCGGCCTATATTGACGGCTGCAGCCCGATACGCACGTTTGTCAGCATTATCCTGCCACAGCTCGCGCCGGTAACGGCGTCGGTGGCCATTCTGACCGGCGTTACCTGCTGGAATGATTACCAGTTTTCACTATACATCCTGCAGTCGCCGCGCATCACTTCCGTTACGCTGGCGGTATCCAGCTTCTTTGCGCAGGTATCCAGCAACGCTTTTGCCGCCGCCGCCGCCGCGCTACTGGGGCTGCTGCCCATCACACTGCTGTTCTTGCTGCTGCAAAAATATTTCATAAAGGGCATGGTGGATAGCGCTATCAAATAAAGGATGAAATAAATCAATTTATTTTTGATTGTCCATACATACCCACAGCATTCCCTCCAGTTCCGCCAGCGTGCTGGCCTGCTGCATCCGCACCCGCATCTTCGCCGCCCCGGCAAGCCCGCGCGTGTACCACGCGGCATGCTTGCGCATCTCGCGGATGGCCGTGCCTTCGCCCTTCCACGCGCAAAGCATGGACGCATGTCGCAAAGCGGCTTGAATACGCTCCGCGGGGGAGGGCATCCTGACGGGCCTGCCAGACAGCGCGGAGGCGATCTGGGCAAAGATCCACGGGTTGCCAAGGCTTCCCCGGCCGACCATCACGGCGTCGCAACCTGTTTCAGCGAGTCTTCGCACCGCGTCCGCGGCGGTAAAAATATCGCCGTTACCGATGACGGGAATGCGGACAGCGGCCTTTGCACGGCTGATGTGCGACCAATCCGCCTCGCCCGCGTAAAACTGCATGCGCGTACGGCCGTGTACGGTCAACGCGTCAGCGCCCTCCGACTCAGCCATACGGGCAAAACGCTCCACGATGAGGCTGTTTTCATCCCATCCGGCGCGCGCCTTTACGGTCAGCGGGAGCGGCGTGGCTCTCCGCACCGCCGCGATGATGCGCCCGGCCAGCGGCAGGTCTTTGAGCAAGGCGCTGCCGTCTCCCCCGCGCGTGATTTTAGGGGCGGGGCAGCCCATGTTGAGGTCGATGGCCGCAAAGCCGCGCGGCGTGAGCCGGCGGGCCGCCTCCGCCATTTCCTCCGGCTCATGGCCGAACAGCTGCAGGGCCACAGGCCCTTCCTCTGACGCGGTTTCAAGCAGGGAGAGCACGGCGCGCTGCTCCGGCGCGTGCAAAAAGCCCTTTGCGCTGACCATCTCGGTGAACGCCAAGACACTGCCCTGCTCATGGCAGAGCAAACGAAAAAACAGGTCGGTTACGCCGGCCATGGGCGCGAGCAGGGCGCCCCGAGGCACAGGCAAGCTGCCGATCCGCACGGCTATGGCAGGCGTTCCA
>JGI20171J29575_12612529_pt1 | contig 18087 bp, 11 predicted proteins | sample TergutNc150P4_FD_29575 | JGI IMG/M metagenome (IMG submission 29575)
CCCATCGAGTCGCCCGCGCCCGCGATCATTGACCGCCAGCCGGTCCGCACGCCCATGGAAACGGGCCTGATCGCCATTGACGCCACGGTGCCCATTGGCCGCGGCCAGCGGGAACTGATCATCGGCGACCGGCAGACGGGCAAGACGTCCGTGGCGGTAGACGCCATCCTCAACCAAAAGGGCAAGGACATGCTCTGCGTATACGTGGCCATCGGCCAGAAGGTTTCCACCGTGGCGCAGGTCATTGATACGCTGGAAAAAGCGGGCGCGATGGCATACACCTGCGTCGTGTGTTCCACGGCGAGCGACTCCGCGCCCATGCAATACATCGCCCCCTACTGCGGCTGCGCCATTGCGGAGCAGTTCATGTACGCGGGCCGCGACGCGCTCGTTGTGTACGACGACCTGTCCAAGCATGCGGTGGCATACCGCGCGATGTCGCTCCTCCTGCACCGCCCGCCGGGGCGCGAGGCGTACCCGGGCGACGTGTTTTACCTGCATTCGCGCCTGCTCGAGCGGGCCGCGCGCCTCTCTGACCGTTTGGGCGGCGGATCCATGACCGCACTGCCGATCGTGGAGACGCAGATGGGCGATATCTCCGCGTACATTCCCACGAACGTCATCTCCATCACCGACGGCCAGATTTTTCTGGACGCCGAGCTGTTCCGCGCCGGCACGCGCCCCGCGATCAACGTGGGCCTTTCCGTCTCCCGCGTTGGCGGCAGCGCGCAGACAAAGGCCATGCGCAAGGTGTCCGGCCAGCTTCGCCTGGATCTGGCGCAATACCGCGAAATGCTGGTGTTCTCGCAGTTCTCCTCGGATATGGACAGCGCCACGCAGGATATGCTCAGCTACGGCGCGCGGCTGACGGAAATGATGGTGCAGAAGAACAACGCACCGCTTTCCATGCCGGTGCAGGTGGCGTTTTTGTACGCGATGAGCCGCGGGCTGATCCCCCATACCATGGACATGGCGCTGCTCTCCCGCTTTAAGGCGGACTTCCCCGCCCTGCTCGGCGCGCAATATCCCATGCTGATAAACATGCTTCTGAATACCCCCGTGCTGACGGACGAGATAGAGGCGCTGCTGCATGAAGCGGTGAACGCGTGGCTGTCGCATAATACCCTGTAGCGGCGCCTTCGCCCGGGCGCCCCGCATTGCGAAAAAAGAACGCCCGCTGCGCGCGATTGGCATTTCTCGCAAGCTTCGCTACGAAATCAATCGCCAGATGGCATAAGGAGGCGGGTGCATGAGCTCCATTTCCGAGATACGCCACCGGATCAAAGCTGTTGAGGATACGCGCAAGATCACGCGCGCCATGTTCCTAATCGCCTCCGCAAAGATGCAAAAGGCCATGAAAATGCATGAGCGCAACCTGCCATACCTTAGGCGTATCAGCCAAGACATGCGCTATATCATTGAAAATACAGGCGCCAGGGCGCATAGCCCCTATTTCGCGCACAGGCCCCTAAACCGCGCGGTATATCTGGTCATCGCGGGGGATAAGGGCATGTGCGGCGCCTACAATGAAGAGGTGCTGCGCCTGGCGGACGCGACGATACAGGCGGACGGCCGGGAGCGGGTATCCGTGTTCACCATTGGCCTTATGGCATATTCGCATTTTGCCCGTCTCGGCATGGCCCCGGACATACACTACCTGCACGTGGCTCAAAACCCGAATTTGCAGTCCTCGCGCGAGATCACCCTGGAGCTGTGCGATATGTACAATCGCAACCTGTTTGACGACGCGTATATCATCTTTACCAACATGCTGGCCAGCCGGACCCTCCGGCCCGAGGTCATACGCCTGCTTCCGATTCTGGAGGAGGATTTCGCGGATGTGGAACCGCTGCACGGGCGGGCGCTGGAGATGGAGTATGTGCCCTCGGAGGAAGCCGCGCTGGCGGCGCTGGTCCCGCAGCATCTCATCGGGCTGGTGTATTCGGCCTGCGCGCAGGCGTACGCCAGCGAACAAAGCGCCCGCATGATGGCCATGGACGCCTCCACCCGCAACGCGGATGAAATGCTCCTGAAGCTAAACACCGAGCATAACAGGGCGCGCCAGGCGGCCATTACGCAGGAGCTTACGGAAATCATAGCGGGCGCCAATAGCGTCCTATAGGAGGGAAGCAGCCATGCAAGGGAAAGTCATTCGCATCATCGGCCCTGTGCTGGATGTCCGGTTTCCCAATGAACACCTGCCGGCGATCCAGACCCTGCTCTTTGTGGAGGACGGGGACCGCCGCGTGGCCGCGGAGGTTGTGCAGCATCTGCAGGGAAACGCGGTGCGGTGCGTAGCCCTGGAGGCTACGGAGGGCCTGCGCCGTGATCTTTCCGTAACGGACACGGGCGCGCCCGTGATGGTGCCCGTAGGGCCTGAGCTGCTGGGCCGCGCGATCGACGTGCTGGGCCGTCCCATTGACGGCAAACCCGCGCTTGACGGGGCTATGCGCATGCCCATCCATCGCAGGCCGCCCTCGTTCATCCAGCAGCGGCCCGTAACGCAGGTGTTTGAGACGGGCATCAAGGTGATCGACCTGCTGGCGCCCTACGCGCACGGCGGCAAGATCGGCCTGTTTGGCGGCGCGGGCGTGGGCAAGACAGTGCTCATACTCGAGATGATCCACAACATCGCCACGGAGCATGGCGGCTATTCCGTATTTACGGGCGTTGGCGAGCGCAGCCGCGAGGGCAATGACCTGCTGACGGAGATGAACGAATCCGGCGTCATTGAAAAGACGGCGCTGGTATTCGGGCAGATGAACGAACCGCCGGGCGCGCGCATGCGCGTGGCCATGACCGGCCTGACGGTGGCGGAATACTTCCGCGACATCAAGAAGCAAAACGTTCTGCTGTTTATCGACAACATCTTTCGCTATATTCAGGCGGGCAGCGAGGTATCCGCGCTGCTGGGCCGCATGCCGTCCGCCGTGGGCTACCAGCCGACGCTGGCGGGCGAGGTGGGCAGCCTGGAAGAGCGGATCTCCTCCACGCCGGACGGTTCCATTACATCCGTGCAGGCGATCTATGTCCCGGCCGATGATTTAACCGACCCGGCGCCAGCGGCGATTTTCACGCATTTGGACGCGACCACCGTGCTCTCGCGCCAGGTAGCGGAGCTTGGCATCTATCCGGCGGTATCGCCGCTGGATTCCTCCAGCCGTATTCTCGACCCGGCCATCGTGGGGCAGCGGCACTATGACGTGGCGCAGGCCGTGCTGGAGGCTCTGCAGCGCTACCGGGAGCTTCAGGACATTATCGCGATCCTTGGCATGGACGAGCTCAGCGAGGAAGACCGCCGCACGGTGCACCGCGCGCGGCGCATCCAGCGCTTTTTATCGCAGCCCATGCACGTGGCCGAAGTATTTACGGGCGTGCCGGGCAAATACGTTAAGGTCGGCGACACCATCGCCTCGTTTCAGGCGATTCTCGACGGCGAGGTGGACGATTTGCCCGAAGGCGCGTTTTTTATGGCGGGCGGCCTTGCGGATGTAAAGGCGAACGCCTCGAAAATGGTGAACGCGTAATGGCAAATACGTTTAGGCTGCAGATTATCACGCCGGAGCGTGTCTTCTTGGAGGCGGATGCCGAAATGCTCGTGGTAAAAGCGCCCGATGGCGAGATCGGCATCGCGGCCGGGCATACGCCGATGATCATCTCCACACAGGAGGGCGAGGTCCGCATAAAGCTTGGCGGCCAGTGGCGCGAGGCCGCCGCGGCTGACGGTTTTGTGACCGTCACGCCCGATCACGCGCTCTTTCTGGTGCAGACGTGCGAATGGCCGGAGGAAATCGACGAAAACCGTGCCCGCCGTGACGAGGAGCGCGCGCTTGAGGCGCTCCGGCAGCAGGGCAGCATGCATGAGTATATTATGGCAAAGTCAATGCTCTCCCGCGCGATGGTTCGCTTGCGCGTGCTGCGGCACTCGCCCGGGAATGACTGAAGGCAAGCGGGGACGCCGGAAGACTCCGGGATGGAGTATGCGGATGATCGCGGATAAGATCGTGAAATCATGAAATGAAATCGCCCTGTCTCCTTTCATGCAGTTCTTGACATTCCCATATACATCCTTTATGATGGTACTTGGGAAACTATATCCATGCTGCTACGGAGGTGCGATCGATGAAAGTGGACCTTTCATGCCCGATCGAATTATGGGAATACGCCCTGCCATCGAATGATACTTCCGCTTGTACCTTTACGTTTTTTAACTTGACCGAGCGGTTAATTTCATCCATACAAATCACGGTCACCTGTTACGGCGCTAAAGACGACGTGCTTTCCCGCCGCGTGGAGCGGCCAATGGCGCTGGAGGCGAAAGGGCGCAGCCCATTTGTCGTAACATTGGAGATGGAAGGCATGGAGGTTCATTCCATCGACCTTGTGATCGACAAGGCCTGGTATGATGACGGAAGCGAGTGGCGGCGCGCGCAGGAAGCGCGCTTGGTGGACTATGAGCCCAACGAGCTGCCCTTAAGCCGCAAGCTGGAAGAGCTTCGCTATATCGCCGGCCCGGACGCCGTCGGGTATCCAAGCGACCAACGGCATGTATGGATCTGCATATGCGGGCGCGTGAACGCGGCGGAGGAGCGGTATTGCCTTCGGTGCGCGCGGGAAAAAGAGGAGGTATTCGAGCAGTTCTCCTTTGACGCCGTGCAGGAGGTGATCAACCGGCGGGAGCAGGAATTGGCGGACAAGGCAAGGTTGGCGCGGGAAGAAGCGTCCCGGCAGGAGTTCCTCCGCCAAGAGCGGGCAAAGCGTAAAAAGCGCAACCGCCGCATGCGCACAGTCGTCCTGTGCGTAACGCTGGTGGTGATAGCCGTCACCTATCTGTTCCTCGTGCTGGGCCTGCCGGAACTGCGTTACCAAACAGCGCGCACGGCACTTTCCATAGGCGATTATGCTTCCGCCAGAAACGCGTTCGTGGAACTGCTGGATTACCGCGACGCGCCGCAGAAGATCAAGGAATGTGATTTCCTCATCGCGGGCGCGTACGCGCAAAGCCACGAGGAAGAATCGGTCGATACCGCCATTGTCATGCTGCGCGATTTGGGCGCCTACCCGGGCGCGGCGGACATGATTGACGAGGCGACCTATCAAAAAGGCCTTCTGCGGATGGAAAAGAACGATTACGCCGCCGCCTCCGTCATTTTTGAGGGCCTTGCGGGCTACCGCGACAGCTTGGATATGCGCAAGCAGTGCGATTATCAGATGGCCGCGACGCTGATGGCGGCCGGCGATTACGAGGCGGCGGCGGAACGCTTTGCCGCGCTGGGAAATTATAATGATGCCGCCTATCAGGCGAAGGTGTGTGTATACCGTCCCGCGGCGGCGTTGATGGCGGACGGGAAATATGCGGAAGCCGCGGATATGTTCCATACCATTATCGGGCACAGCGACGCCAGCGAACAGTATCTTGAGGCTATTTATATGAGCGCGCTTCAGGCGCAAACTGCCGGCGAATACGAATACGCGGCGGAACGCTTTATGACGCTTGGCAACTATGGCGACGCCAATACGCAAATGAAGCACAGCATTTATCTGGCCGCGAACGCGTCGAGGGATTCAGGCAAATATGAAATGGCAAAAAACTTATACGCGACCATCTTGGACTATGAGGATGCCAAGGAACAGGAGCAAGCCTGTGTGTATTTGCCAGCCGTCGCGTTGATGACAGAGGGCAATTATCTCCAGGCCGCAGCGATGTTTGAGCAGGTGCCAGGCTATTTGGACGCCGAGGCGTTATACAAAAAATGCCTGTATGAATCCGCTATGGCAGCGGTCAAGGAAGAGGACTTTGACGCGGCCATCTCCCTGCTGGATCAGATTCCTGACTATAACGACGCGGAGAAACAACGCAACGAGGCGAAGTATCTGCGCGCGCTTGGGCTGGAAGCGGCGGGCGAATTTGACGCCGCCATAGAAGCTTTCGCCGATTTGGACGGCTATTCCGAAGCGGCGGAACACCTTCTTTCCACCCAATATGCCAAGGCGGAGAAGCTGTTCGAATCGGAGGAATTTGCACTGGCCGCCGAAGTATTTACCGCGCTTGAAAACTATAAAGACGCTCAAACGCGCGTAAAGGATTGCGCCTATGAGCAAGCGCTTCTTTTGCAAAACGCGGACGATCTGCAAGGCGCCTATGACGCTTTGGCGGCCATAGCCGATTATCCGAAGGCCAAGACGACCGCGCAGGAAATCATCTATACAATAGGCGAGATGCAATTTGAAAATGGCAACATGGGAAAGGCCGCCCAGGCCTTCTTGCTGGCCGGCAAATATCAAGACGCGGCTGAGCGCAGGAAGGAAGCCATTTATTTGGAAGCGCTCAAAATGAAGAAGGATAAGATGTATCAAATTGCGGGTGAGCTGTTCAACAGCGTTCTGAATTATAAAGACGCGAAAGAGTTGCGCGACGAGACATATGATCTATGGCTGTCAGATTTCCTTACAAACATACGCATACTATATAATGAAAGGTATTACGAAACGCTGTTGCAGCTCTATGGCACAATGGACGTGGACGCGCTGCCAAAGCCTTATGAGGAATTGCGTACCATCTACTATGAATCGAACATTACCATGGCGCGCTGGCTCATCTACAATGACCAGGCATTGGAAGCGTATCGCTACCTGATTGCCTGCAACGGATACAAAAATTCCGCGACGCTGCTGGAAAAAAATATTTATAAGCTCTTGGGCACATGGGAGACGGAGGACGGTGTGCAGTTTGCCTTCTTCCTCAACGGAACCTGTAATCTGGGTGGAGAAGAATACGTCTTTAACATGAAGGAAGCGTACGGTATTCTCATTGGCAAAACAAAGGATGAACTAAAACGCGCGTATAGCTTTTCAAGCTATTCAGAAAAGCAAAACAGCTTGATCCTAACGGAGGACGCGACAGGTGAAAGACTTCACTTTACGCGCATCAAGCAAGCGGAGGTCAGCCCCGCCCCGGAATCTTTGGAAAGCGGACCATCCGAGGCGGAAATGGATCTGGCAAAGGATTTAGAGGATGTGGATGTTCAGGCGCTGCCATGGAGCCGGGCGGAACCGAAGGCGCCGAAGAAGTCGGAGGAGCCGAAGGAGGAGCCGAAGGAACCGAAGAAAACAGCAGCGCCCCCCGCAGAGGAGGGCGCAGCGAAGGAAACGAAAGAAAACTTATAGCAAGTGCGCGCATTCCTTGGCGAAACTGATGCATACAGCATCCCCAACCGCGAATATCTTCTTGTTCACCGGACAATTGTCCGTTATCTTCACCAAAGTATCGCCCACGCGCACATGATAATTTTGGTAGCTGCCCATAAAGCAGCTTAGCTCTACCTTGCAAGGCAGCTGGCCCTGCTCCGCGATCTGGATGGCCTCGGGGCGCAGCACAATGGTGCACGCTTCGCCCGCTTTTCGCGGCGTCCGCGTATCCACGGCGACCGTGCGGCCGTTCACCAAAACGGAACAGACACCTTCCTCTACGCTTTGGCATATGCCGCCCAAAAAATTGACCTCGCCGATAAAATCAGCCACAAACTCACTGCTTGGCTGATAGTATATATTCATGGGCGAGCCCATTTGCGCGATTTCGCCCCCGTTCATGATAATGATCTGATCGCTGATGGACATGGCTTCGCTTTGGTCATGCGTGACGTAAACAGCCGTGATAGTAAGCTTCTGCTGAATCCGCCGGATCTCGGTCCGCATGCTCACGCGCAGCTTCGCGTCGAGGTTGGAGAGGGGTTCGTCAAACAAAAGCACGCCCGGCTCCACCACCAGCGCGCGCGCCAAGGCCACGCGTTGCTGTTGCCCGCCCGACAGCTGATTGGTCATGCGCTCTTCCATGCCCGCCATTTCGACCAGGTCCAAAATCGCGGCCACGCGTTCTTTGATCTCCTGTTTGGGCCGCTTGCGCAATTTGAGGCCATAGGCCACATTGTCAAACACGTTATAGTGCGGAAAGAGCGCGTAGCTTTGAAACACCATTGCCGTATCGCGCTTGTTGGGTGTCAGCTCGTTGATGGGTTCTTCCCCCAAATAGATCTCCCCTTCGTCCGGGCTTTCAAAGCCCGCGATCATGCGAAGGGTGGTGGTTTTCCCACAGCCGCTGGGGCCCAAAAGCGTTACAAAGCTTCCGGGAGCAATATCCAGCGAAACATCGCGCACAGCGTAAAACTTTTTTTCTGTCTGGGGATCGACATACACCTTTGAGATATGCTCCAAACGAACGCCTTTGCTCCGAGCCATGATTAGCCGCCTCCCTTTGCACTTTTGCTGATCCCAAAGCGTTTGATACATAGGTTCATGAACGAAATGGACGCGTATACAATGGCAATGAGCATGGTGGCATAGGCGCACGCGACGCCGTTTTTCCCTTTTTCCGCGAACTCATTAATCTGCGTGGTGATCAGCAAAAATTGCGGCGTCACCAGCAGGATGATGGCGCTGATCGCCGTAATGGAACGCACGAAAGTAGTCACCAGGCCGCTGAAAAAGCTATCTTTGATAAGCGGCAGCGTAACGGACAGGAAAACCTTGCCGCTGTTCGCGCCCAGATCGTATGCGCTCTCCTCAATGGACGAATCGATTTGACGCAGGGCGGAAATACCGCTCCGCGTACCGATTGGAAGGCTGCGCACAACGAACACGATGATTAGAATGGCGGCCGAACCATACAACCCCTGCAAAAAGCCTGTTCCCAAAATCCCGCTGGAAAAGCCGCGAATATACCCAATGCCCAACACGGTGCCGGGCACGGCCATGGCCAGCATACTCACAAACTCAATAAACGCCTTGGCGCGGAAGCGCTTCTTTACGACAAAATAGCTAATGATCATCGAAAGCAGCGCGGTGATGGGAGAGGCGATCAGGCTTAGCACAAACGAATCGCGAAACGCCTTAAACCCACTGTATTTGAACATGTACTCAAAATGCTTGAGCGTGAGCGAATAGTCGCGTCCCCACAGGTTAAACAGCGCGCCAAAGGGGATGCTGATATACATGAGAATGACGAATAAGGAAACCATCGAACAAAAGAGGATAAGCGGAACGGTGACGCTCTTGTCCGCAATGGCCACGCGCGGCCGGGAGGCTTTGCCGGAAAGCGTCGCCACGGTCCGCACTTCCAAATAGTACTTCTGGACGAGAAAGAGCACGAGCGTTAAGCATAACAGCACGACCGCCATGCCCGCCGCGCCTACCTTGTCATATGCGCCCGTGACCTGCAGATAAATGGTGGTGGCCAGCGTATCATAGCTCCCGCCGATCAGCATGGGGTTGGCAAAATCAGCCACGGATTCGATGAAGGTTACCAGAAACGCGTTGCCAAGGCCCGGCAAAAGCAAAGGAAGCGTAACGGTGGTAAAAACCTTAAAGCGGCTGGCCCCCATGTTGCGGCTGGCTTCCTCCAGCGAAGGATCAATATTTTTCAAAAGACCCTTAAGCATCAAATAGCATACGGGAAAAAACGTGAGCGTTTGCACGATGGCGATGCCATGCAATCCATAAATATTCGAGTCATAAATCTGAAGCAGGGTGCGCGTGATCAGACCGGTCCGCCCGAACAGGAGCATCATGCTCAGCGAAAGCACAAACGGCGGGGATACCACCGGCAGCATGGAAACTACGCCAAAGAGCCTTCTGACAGGCTTACTCTTTATTTCAACATAGCAATCCACATAGGCGAACAAAAGACCCAGCAGGGTAGAGCCAAAGCCCGTGATAAGGCCCAGCCACAGCGTGTTGGAAAACGCCGAGCGAAAGCGCTTTAGATCCAGAATACGCCTGAAAACCGAAAGCGTAAGCCCGGCATCCGCGCTATATACGCTGTCAACGAGCAATGTGGCGAGCGGATAGAGGATAAACAGAACCAGAAAGAGGAGGACGACGATGACGGTGGGCATCACAAAAGGATCGCCCCACAGCTTTTTGCGGTTCAGCCGCGCGCTTTGCGCCCTGATCAAGACACCTTCCCCCTTTGCCTATATAGTGTAGGGCTAAATATAGATACGAGAGGAGGACCTCCCTTATCTTCACCCCGAATGAACCGAGATTCGGTTCATTCGGGGTACTCCTATTCATTTAGGCTATTCTTCAAAGCGGTTATCCGCCGCGGCGCCCAAGGCGGCGAAGTAATCTTCCACATACTTTGTGGTGTTTTCCTTGGCGTCCTTAAAGTCGTAATCGATCACGTTCTCGGGATCAAGACCGAAGGCGATCGCTTCCTCGGGCTGCTCGCCATTGTCAATGACCAGGAACTGATAGCTCTCGTTGGCCTTGGCGAGGTTCACGCACTCGGGGCTTAAGGCGTACTCAATCCACAGCCGCGCGGCGTTTGGATGCTTCACCCCTTTGAAAATAGCGGTCGCGCCGATTTCAAAGCTGGTGCCATCCTCTGGGATGATGAGGGCGATGTTATCGTACCCATCCAAGATCTGGGTGATGCCGTCATGCAGGAAGCCAATGGCGATCACGCACTCGCCAACGCCTACCTTCTTGCTGGGGCCGCTGCCGCTTTTCGTATACTGCGCGACGTTTTTGTCCAATTCGACAAAATACCGCATGGCCTCGTCATGCCCTTTCATCTGCACGATTGTGTTGATGACGAGCTTGGCGGTTCCGGCGGTGTTCGCGTTGCTAAGCCAGATCAGCCCTTTGTACGCGGGGTTGAGCAGATCATCCCATGTCTTTGGCGCTTCCAGCTGCATTCTCGCGAGCTCCTCGGTGTTTACCATAAAGCCGAGGATGCCTTTATAGATGCCGTACCAGTAACCGTTCGCGTCTCGATACATATTATCCACGAGATGGACGGCGTTTTGCGCCTCGTAGGCTTCCAGCAGGCCCTTGCGGGCGGTCTCGTTATAAGGATCGGTCGTGCCGCCAAACCATACGTCCGCGGAGGGGTTGCCGTTTTCTTCTTCGATTTTAGCGGCGACCTCGCCTGTGGACAGGCGCTGGCGGTTGACCTTGATGCCGTAGAGCTGCTCAAAATGGTCGCACGCGGCGTTGAGGTACGCCTCCTCACAGCTTCCGTATACGGTCAATTCCCCTTCCGCCTTCGCGGCCTCAATCAGCGCGGGATCGATTCCTTCCGCGGCCGCAAAGCCACCGCTTACACCAAGCGCAACGAGCGATGCCAACAGGATTGCCAGGAGTTTTTTCATGTGGTTTCACACCCTTCCTTGTCACAAATTGTTGAAAAAACCGTTTGCATGGATAGCATATCATTGTCGGACAAAACTGTCAATGATTCCATACCGATTTTATATAGATTTAATAATTGTTGACAATATATTTTTTTATATGGTATTCTTTTCATATTCTGTTTTTATGCGGCGTATAAAATGACGCGGCACAAAAACGCGCATCAGGATGAAAAGGGAGGTTTTACGAATGGGCAGGCGTATCAATGTAAACCAAGGCCTTATTTTGCTGCTGGCCGCTTTGCTGGTGTTTGGGGCCCCAGCGGCTATGGCGCAGGCCGGTCAGGCCATGCCGGCGATCGATTTTGAGGATGGCACCCCGCAGGGTTTCGCGGGGCGCGGCGGCGCGGAGGTGCTGGAGGTGAGCGGCGACAGGGCGCATAGCGGCGGTTATTCGCTCAAGACCTCCGGACGCCAGCAGGGCTGGAACGGCCCTTCGCTGAATGTAACGGAATACATAACGGAAGGCCTTGAATATCAGATGACCGTCTGGGTTCATGCCGATACGCCGGACTCATCAAACTTCAAACTGTCCACGCAGATCGGGCAGGGCGACGCCGCCAGCTATGTCAATGTGGCTGCCAAGGTGATACGTGTTTCCGACGGCTGGGTGCAAATGAGCGGCAAGCACCGCTACGCCAACACTCCAAGCGGTTATGTCACGGTGTATGTCGAGAATGACGATCCGGCAGCGTCCTTCTATATTGATGATTTGGAAGTGGTCGAAGTGTCCGGCGGAGGGGTGCGGTTTGACGCCGCGCTATTGGGTTTGAAAGACAAATACGAGGGCAAGTTCCTCATCGGCAATGTCATTTCACCCGCGGATACGCGGGGCGTGCGGTTTGACATGTTAGGCCATCACTTCAACGTTCTGACGGCGGAAAACGCCATGAAGCCGGAGAACATGCAGCCGGCCAAGGGCAATTTTACGTTCGGCGCGGCTGACGCGATGCTTGAAACCGCCCTCGCCGCGGGTTTTAAAATCCATGGGCACACGCTGGCATGGCATCAGCAATCGCCGGCATGGCTCAACCAAGATGATAGCGGCAACCCCCTTCCCCGCGCGGAAGCCGAGCAAAATTTGACCGGCCACGTGCAGGGCGTAGCCGGTCATTACAGGGGCAAGCTTCTCTCCTGGGATGTGCTGAACGAGGCTATGAGCGATAACCCTTCCACGCCTGACGATTGGCGCGCCTCCCTGCGCGTCACGCCATGGTACGAGGCGTTTGCCAACGGCGCGTTGGAGGGTCAGAGCGGCGCGGACTATATCAACCTATTGTTCCGCGAGGCGCGCAAGGCTGATCCCGACGCGCTGCTGTACTATAACGACTATAATCTGGACAACCAAAACAAAGCGACAGCCGTGGCCAACATGGTCAAGGAGCTCAACGACGCCTATATCGCCGAGGGCAACACGCGCCCGCTCATCGACGGCATTGGCATGCAGGGCCATTACAGCGTTGATACGGATATGGAAAGCGTCGAAAATTCCATGAAGCGCTTTATCGATCTGGGCGTGGAAATCAGCCTTACGGAGCTTGATATAACGGTGCCCGGCGCGGACGCTTCAAAGGGGCTGACAGAGGACGCTGAAATGCGGCAGGCATGCAAATACGCCGAGCTGTTCGTGCTGTGCAAAAAGTATGCCGACCATATCGCGCGCGTCACCTTCTGGGGTCTTGACGATGGGTCGAGCTGGCGCGCGAGCCAGTTTCCGCTGCTGTTTAACGCTGACCTGAGCGCCAAGCAGGCCTATACCGCCTTGATGGACCCTGAGCGCTATCTCATCCGGAACAAACCGAAAAACCCCGCCCTCACGGGCATGGCCATGCGCGGCACGCCGGTGATCGACGGCGTGATCGACGATGTTTGGGAGGCGGCGGAGGCGCTGCCAATCGCGCGGATGCTGCAGGCGTGGGAGACCGCCTCCGGCTGCGCCAAGGTGCTGTGGGACGACGACAACCTGTATGTGTTGTTTGAGGTCCATGACACGGTGCTCGACGCTTCCAGCTCCACCGTGCACGAGCAGGACTCCGTGGAAGCATTCCTGGATGAGAGCAATTGCAAGCAGGGCGGCTACGAAACTGCCGAGGATGGCCAATACCGCGTATCGTATGAAAACAGCCAATCCTTTGGCAGCCAGGGTAAAATTGAAGGCTTTGCCTCAGCGGTGACCGTGAACGGCACAAACTATACCGTAGAAATGAAGATTCCATTCCGGCTGGTCAAACCCGAGGCCGGCATGATAATCGGCTTTGAGGCGCAGATCAACGACGGCGAGGGCGGCGGGCGCGTAGGCATCGCCAAGTGGTGCGACGCGACCGACAACTCGTGGCAGAATACGAAAGGTTGGGGCACGGTAACGCTGCATACGGTTTCGCGTTGAAGATAACGAACAGCGCGCGATGGATTTTCGTCCGGCGCTACGCCAAGGGAAGGGAAGGAAGCGCAGCCGCGCTGCGCTGACCGGACGAGGCAAAGCGCCCGGCGAAAATCCATCGCGCGTCATCCTCTATGCCCATTCCCTGGCAATCTCCGCGAACTTGTCTGATACCTTGCTGAAGACATCGATAAGCTGCGGATCAAAATGATTGCCTCGGCCGTCGATTATGATTTCTTCAGCCTCAGGGTATGAAAGCGCTTTCTTGTAAGGGCGGGCGGAAATCAGCGCGTCGTATACATCCGCAATCGCCATCAGCCGGCCTTCCAGAGGAATTTCGATCCCTGCCAGGCCGTTCGGATACCCTTTGCCATCCCATCTTTCATGATGCGTGCCCGCAAAAACTTTCGCATGCCGAAAAAAGCTGTGATCCTCCGTGGCTTGTTCCATCCGGGTTATAGCGGCCACGCCAATTTTTACATGCGTCTTGATGATTTCAAATTCTTCGTCCGTAAGCTTGCCCGGCTTGTTCAAAATCGCGTCGCTGATACCGATTTTGCCCACATCGTGCAGCTGCGCCGACGGCAGTGCAAAGTCCATATTCCAAGAAGAAATCTTGTCGCCATACACGCCTTTCTCAAGGAGCTTCTCAATGAGGCAGGACAGGTATTTTTGCGTCCTTGACACATGCCCGCCGGTTACGCCATCGCGGCACTCCACCAAATCCGCCACAATGCTTAACACCGCGTTTTGTATTTTCCAAAGCTTATCTGTCTTGGCGATCACTATCTTATTCATGGATGTGTTTAAGGCTTTGAGCTCCTGTCTGATATTGATTAGGGACAGATGGGTTTCGACCCGCCGTAGCAGAAGCTCGTTCACAAACGGCTTAAAAATATAGTCCAAAGCGCCTTGGTTTAGCCCCTCCATCTCGCTTTTCGCGTCCCTCTCGGCACTTACAAAGATGAAAGGCACCTCTTTGAACTCGTCGCTTCCCTTCAAAACCAGCGCGGTCTCATATCCGTTCATCTCCGGCATTTCCACATCCAGCAGGATTAAGTCCGGCATAACTTTCTCCATCAGAACAAACATCTTTGCCGCCGAAGAAGCGGTATATACTTCATAGCGGGGGCGCAGAATGTTTTTGTATATGGTCAGGATGACCGCATTGTCATCCACCGCAATGATTTTTTTCTGTTTCATTATCATGGCAAAGCTATTATCCTCCTCTCTGTTGTTCCTTGCCGCCTGACCTGTTCAGCCAATTTCTACATTCCTTCACAATACTGTCCGCCTCCTTCAGGAACGCGGCGTTCCCCGCCAGAACCCCGTCCGCATCACCGGCTTTGGCCATGCTCTCAAGCACGGCTGCCTTTTCCCCTATCCCCTCCGCGCCGATGCTCGCGCTGGCGCCTTTGAAGCTGTGCATGTGAATGGCATAATCTTTCAAGGTATCCTCTGTGACACCGCGCAACGTGTCAAGCAGAGTAGGCGCGCTTTCGACATAGGAGCGCAGAACAGACCGATAAAGCCCTTCTTCCCAGCCCAATAGCGCAAGCCCCTGCCGGGTATCCACACCGGGTATTTCGAACAGCTTTTCTTCCAATATCGCCCTGTCTTCCGCTATCGTTTTATCTTCCAATGCCGGAGGTTCCGCTGTAAGTCTTGCCCAGGCGCGGTTTACTTTTTCACTCACTTTTTCATGCCAATTCGCGTTCCTTGCCCCCTTACGGAATAAAATCAGCGCACAAAACAAAAGGGCGGCAAGCGCCGTACCCAGGAGCAGCGTCAATGTTTTCATGCCAATTTTCCCCTTCCCCTTTATTCGTTAACCCTTTTTGCATCTACTAAACACTATATGCACTAAACGCTGTTTATGTAACTGAATTTACTCTTTGTCGCAAAAATTGCGTAAAAACATAGAATGATAATGACAAAAACTATATGCGCGCAATGAAGGCACAGCGCGGCGGAATGCGCCGATCCCTCTCGCGCACAGTAAGGGAGATGGGCCTATGGCTGAAAAAGCGAAAAGAATATCAAACACAAAACGCTTTTCCGCACGGGAAACGCGCAGAGTGTATCCCCTATCATGGAACCTGCTGATCGTCGTGCTGGCCTTCGCGCTTATGGTCGTTTCAAGCATTCTTTTTGTCAATTCCATGCTAAAAAATCATTTGAATAGAGAAGAGACCAGTATGCTCGAACAAACGGAATTGGAAATCAAGTCCATGTTTGTCGAACCGCAGACAACGCTGAACATCATCGCGGAGACGATACGGACTATGATTTTGCGCGGCGCCGGCGAGGATGATGTATTGGAATATTTAAAAGCCATGTCGCAAAAACTTCAAACCCAAACGCAAGGCATTGCTTCCGGCCCTGTTTATGGCTATTTTGAAGCGTTTGGGAATACTTTTTTGCACGGGGAGGAGTTGGCGCCCCAGGCCGGCTATAAGCCCACAAAACGCCTCTGGTATGACGTAACCACATCGGCAACACCAACCTTTTCCCCGCTATATACGGATATGCGTGCAGGGTTGAGCGCCATGGCCTGCGCGCTTCGCATTTTTGACGACAACGGCCTTCCTTTGGGCACCGTATATATGGATATCTGCATTGACCAAATCAAAGAAAGCGTCCGCAACATGCGTCTTTCCCCAAATGGATGTGGATTTTTGCTGAACGAAAATTTAGAAGTCATTGCCTCCACCCATGCCAATTTTACAGGCATGCCTATGCATGCGATCAGCGGCGGGCTTGCGGCGCTTGAAGCTTGTATGAAAAAAGGAGCTGATTTTTATGAAACCGAAGGAATAAATTACGCTGGGGAATCGTCCGTCTACTTTAGCATACGGATGGAATATGGCTGGTATTTAATCCTTATGACGCCCAAAAATGAGTATTATAAAGAGCTGAGCGATATGGAGCGGGTTCTAGGCGCTCTGGGGACCATTCTGGCAATCGTCCTGTGCGTTATTCTGGCGGGCATTGACGCGGCGAAGGAACATGCGGACGAGTTGAAGCGGAAAGCGGACCAGGCCAACCGGCAAAAAAGCGATTTCTTAGCCACCATGAGCCACGAAATACGCTCGCCCATGAACGTAATTTTAGGCATTGCCGAGATGGAGATGGAAAGCAACGCGATCACCCAAGAGGTCAAGGAATCCTTTGGCAAGATTTACAATTCAGGCAATACACTGATCCATATCATCAATGACCTCCTTGACCTATCCAAGATAGAAGCTAACAAGTTTGAATTGATGCCCGCAAAATACGAGGTGGCGAGCTTGATTAACGATACCGTATATCTGAACATGCTCAGATTTGAGAGCAAGCCGATTGCGTTTACGCTTCATGTAGATGAGAATGTTCCGGCGAATGTCACCGGCGATGAGCTTCGCATCAAACAGATTTTGAACAATATCCTATCCAACGCGTTCAAGTATACGGAGCGCGGTGAAATTGAGCTGACGGTCACCGCTGAGACCCCGGCACAGGAAGAAGACGGCAATGTGATTCTTGTTTTTCGCGTCAGGGACACCGGGCAGGGGATGACGGAGGAACAGGTAAGCCGGCTATTTGACAAGTATGCCCGCTTTAACTTGAAAGTCAACCGTGTCGTCGAAGGCGCGGGGCTTGGCATGTACATTACGCGCAATTTGGTGCGCCTCATGAACGGCCAGATTCTTGTGGAAAGCAAACCAAATAAAGGCTCAACCTTTACCGTTCGCCTGCCGCAGAAAAATGCCAGCGCCAATGTATTCGGGAAAGAATTGGCGGAGAACATGCGGCAACTGCGCTTCACCAGCGGCGCGCAGGTGAGAAAGGCGCAAATCGTGCGCACGCCCATGCCCTATGGCAGCGTTCTGGTCGTAGACGATACCACAGCGAACCTGGATGTCGCAAAGCTGCTGCTCTCGCCGTATGGTTTGCATATTGACATTGCCAATAGCGGGTTTGAGGCGATCGATAAGGTGAAGAAAGGCAAAAGATATGATATCGTGTTCATGGATCATATGATGCCGAAAATGGACGGCATTGAGGCGACGAAATATATGCGGGAAATTGGCTATACGGATCCGATTGTCGCGCTGACGGCAAACGCCCTGGTCGGTCAGGCGGAAATATTTTTGAAAAATGGCTTTGACGCGTTCATTTCCAAGCCGATCGACATACGCCATCTGAATGCTGTGCTCAATAAGATGGTGCGTGATAAGCATTTTCCCAAAGACGGAAATCAACAATTGTAGCTCTCGGAGCAAATTTCTCCGAGAGCTACATCTTCAAAGAATCTTGATGTTACGCGGTTTTCAACGCTTCCTCAACCGCCACGGCACACGCCACGGTCGCCCCGACCATGGGGTTGTTGCCCATGCCGATGAGCCCCATCATCTCCACATGCGCGGGCACGGACGACGATCCCGCGAACTGCGCGTCGGAGTGCATACGGCCCATGGTATCGGTCATGCCATAGGAAGCGGGGCCGGCGGCCATGTTGTCCGGGTGCAGGGTGCG
>JGI20171J29575_12612528_pt1 | contig 18079 bp, 15 predicted proteins | sample TergutNc150P4_FD_29575 | JGI IMG/M metagenome (IMG submission 29575)
CCCCGCCAGAAGCATAGGTCCCGCCATTTTTGCGGGCGGGCAAGCTCTTGCCGATCTATGGGTATTCATTGTCGCGCCCCTCATCGGAGCGGCGTTGGCCGCGCTGGCGTTCTCGGCGTTTAGGCACAAAAGGGCATAACCATTTTTAGAGGACGCAGGGTGCCAGGGAGCAGAGCTCCCCGGCACCGCTTTTTATCCTATTCACTCACCGAAAACACCCGCGTCACCGGCCCGCGCGCGTCCTTGGTAATATAAACCTGGCCCGCCACAAACGACACGTTCGCCGTCTGCCCGTCATAGAACACCTGGCTGTTTTGGCCTGTGGTTTCGCACCGGTAGAGCCTGTCGCCCGCGATGTAGTATACCATATCGCGGTAAACGCCCATCCAGGTCGCGTCCGCATCCAGCAGCAGTACGCTGACGCCGTTTTGTATGCGATAGATCTTGCCGCCGCTGCGGAAGAACACCACGCTATCGACGATCTGCACCTGATCCGCGCGGGTGGAAACGAGCAACCACTCCTCCCCGTCTGTCCTCAAGGCGAGGCTCTTTACGCCGCTTTCAGAGGCGATGTAGGCTGTATACTGGTACACATCCAGGCTAAAGTCCGTTACGCCCGTGGCCAGCACCTGCGCGTCCGTGCTGCCGCTTGCTTTGACCAGGGAATTTCCCTCCAGATAGTACATCGTGTCGCCCATGAGCGAGAGCTTTTTGACGCCGCCTGTCTCCATGAGTGTCTGCGCGCTTCCGCCGCCAAGCGGCACGCGCAGGATCTTACTGCCCGAAACAAACGTGACGCCCTTGGCGGTGGCATGGATAAAACCGGCCGGGCTGTCATACAGCTTGCGCTCATTGCCGCCTTTGGACATAAACAGCGCGCCATTCGACCCGCCGGCATAATACACGCCGCCATTGTAGGACGCGGCCACGCCGCCGCCGGCCAAGCTGGCCTGTATGGCGCCCGTGGCGGCCTGCTCCTCCAGCTCGCGGCCGCTATTGCTGAGTATGGGCAAATTTTCCTCCGTGATCGCAACGAGCGGCTTGACGTCCGCCCTGTACAGCGCCAAAAGCGTCTGGGAACCGGCCGTCCCGTCGACCTTCAAGCTGTTTTGCCTCTGGAAGCCGCGCACAGCCGCGGTCGTGCTCGAACCATATTTGCCGTCCGGCTCACCGTCATAATAGCCCAGCTCCTTCAGGCGCGTCTGCAGATCGAATACATCCTGCCCTTCATCCTTTTCCTTCATCATTGTGCGTTCTTTCACATCATTCACCATGATGATTTCCGGGGCGCCCTTTGAGGCCAGGGAAACGCCGTCCGGCCGAAGGGCGTTTTCGCCGTAGAGAACCGCCAATGTCTCCTGACCCGCCACGCCGTCGGGCTTTAGGCCATTTCGCTGCTGGAACGCCTGCAGCGCCACCAGCGTAGTCGCGCCAAACCGGCCGTCGGCGGCGTCGCTATAATAGCCGTAATCGCGCAGATATTCCTGCATGACCATCACGTCCGGCCCTGACATGCCCTGCTTGAGCGATACAAAGTTCGTGGCCGGCTGCTGCGCTTTCGGGGGCGTGGGCGCATACTTTGGCGTGCCCTGATACAGCAGCTGGTTGGTGGCCGGCCCGGCAATGCCGTCCGCCACAAGGCTGTTCACAGCTTGGAACTGCTGCACCGCCATCGTGGTGCTGGGGCCGTACTTGCCGTCAACCGTGCCGCTGAAATAGCCGTAGGTGCTGAGCAGGGCTTGCAGGGCCAGTACACGCTCGCCTTGATCCCCCTCGCGCAGGGAGACCATGGTATTGTCCGCGCGCTTGACGCTGACCGCGCCGGCGCTGTAGATAGCCTGCTGCGTCTTAATGCCCGCCTTGCCGTCCGCCGTCAGCTTATTGGCCGTTTGAAACGAACGCACGGCCGATGTGACCGTGTCGTTGTAAATTCCATCAATTTTCCCCGCGTAGTACCCCAAGTCGAAGAGTCTTTCCTGCAGCTTGTATACCTCCTCCCCCATGCTGCCCATTTGCAGGATCCCCGCCGCCTTATACGGGGTCGTGGGAGGCTGTGCGGTCGGCGCGTAGAGGGCGGTGGAGGAAAACATTCTGGTGATGGTGCCGCTCCCCGCCACCCCGTCCGCCGCAAGCCCGTTTCGCTGCTGAAACACTTTGACGGCCAGTTCCGTCGTCGCGCCGTAAATACCATTCGCCGCGTCGTTAAAATAGTACATTTCCCTTAACCTCGCCTGAAGCCGCGCCACATCGTCGCCCGACATGCCGCTTCGCAGCGTGCGGTAGGTGTTGGACTGATCGTTCGTATTGAAAGCATGGGGAAGCGCGGAATCGCTGTAAAGCCTGCGCTGCGTATCCTCGCCCGCGACACCATCCACCCATTCGCCGTTTCGCCTCTGGAAGGCGACGACAGCGGCCTCCGTCGCGTCGTCATAAACACCGCTGACAGACCCGTTGTAATACCCCAGATCCTTCAGGCGCTGCTGGAGCCTCTTTACATCGCTGGTGTGCGCGCTGCCCTTTTGCAGGGTTTTGTATTTGCTGTTCGTAGAAGGCGTATATGTCTTGGGCGTGGGCCTTGACGTGGCATAGGCCGCCCTGGTAGGCGCGGACGCAGCCTTGGGCTTTGCCTTCGCGTTTGAGGAATTGAGCGTCGTGAGCGTGCGCTGCCCGACGACGCCGTCCGCCGTCAGCCCGTTTTGCTTTTGGAACGCGCGCAGCGCGCTCTCGGTGCCTGCGCCAAAATCACCGTCCACCGATCCCGTATAATACCCCAAGTCCTTCAGGCGCTGCTGAAGCTGCCTCACCGCCGTACCCGTGGAGCCTTTGCGGAGCGTGCCGTCGTCCGTGGGCTTAGGCGTTGCCGTTGGCGGGGAATACGTCCATGCGGGAAAGGGCGTGGGACTGGCCGTGATGATAGCGATGGTCGGCATCTCAGTCGGCGGGCTGGTGACCACAATCGTCGACGGGGTCGTGCCGGCCCACTCGTCCCAGCCGCCCTGTTCCCCGCCCTGCTGCTGATACGGGTCCGGCGACGGGCTCGGCGTGTTGGTGGCAAACGGCAGCACCTCGATTGGATTGGTGGGCGGGTCGTCCACGGTATCCGGCCTAGCAAAGCAGCCAGTCACCCCACAGAACAGCATGGCCAGCAACGCCGCCAGCGCGATTTGTTTCCAATTTGCCTTTCTCATACCAGATGAATTCCTTCCTTGTTATACAATCGTACGATCATAAAACGCGCGAACGCCCGCGTTTATTGCATCCTTCGCGTGCATTCGGCAGAACGATTGTGGAAGCCCCAAGGCATACGCTTCTTCGCGTTGAACCCGCCTATCGCGCGGCGTCAACAGGCGGCTGGTGAGCGTCACGCCGGTTTCCACGTTCTCATACCGTATTCCCCGCAAGTTTCCCGTTGCATCGGCCGCAAAATGGCATCAAACAGGCGGAGCGGCATTTCGCGCGCCCGGCAGGGCCATCGCAGGAACCGCAACGCCCACATCCGCCGGCATCATGGCCGCAAGGCGTGCGGTTTTGCGCAATGAGAAACCCCAACGCGCCATCGCGCGGCGTCAACAGGCGGTTTCCGGTGGGCGTCGCACCGGTTTCCACGTTCGCAAACAGGTGGAGCAGCGGCTCCCGCTGTGAGGCGGGCCAGGCCTCAGACGCGCCAGGCGAAATAGCGAAAACAGCTTCCTCCGCATCGGTTGACAGATCGGCGCAAATTCTTTCCAAAGCGCCCCGCACAGCCTCTTCACCCAACGAAGCAAGCCACCGCGCCTCCCGCGCGTCTTTTGAATTTATCGGCTCCGCCGCCGCCGTAACCACGTACGCCCATACGCGCCTTGCCAACGAGAGAACTGCCGCCAGCGGCGCCCCCTCAAACCACGCGCCCGAGAGCATCGCGAAGTCGTCCCCCAACGCCTCTAAGGAAAGCGTCCGGACCCAAGCCTTTGGCTTATACGCCGCCTTTGCCCGCATAAGCATATCCTCAAACGCGCCCCTGTCCGCCTCCGCTACGCGCAGCTTCTTCGCCAGCCGCGCGGGCTCCGGCATCCATACAAAGCTGTACGATTTGATATTCGTTACAGCCATTGCAGCGCCTCGTTCAATCCGCGTATTTCATATGTCGGCCGATAGCCGGTAAGGTTCACGCGCCCACCCGGGTTATACCAGCAGCTGTCAATCCCCGCCGCGACGGCGGCCCCCATATCGGATGCGGGCTCATCGCCCAGCATTAGCGCACGGCCGCCGAACACGCCGCTCAATTCCAAGGCCCGCTCGATCATCCGAGGATCCGGCTTGGCAAAGCCGGTCTCGCCGGAGATGACGTAATCCTTGATATACCGCCCAAGCGGCGAGCGCGCGAAGCGCGAGCGCTGCACCGACGGGATGCCATTTGTCACCACCACGACCGGCACGCGGGACGCGGCCTCCTTGAGGAATGCTTCCGCCCCTTCCAAAACGTCCGCCTGCTGGGCGAGCGCCTCCACAAAATAGTCCGACGCTTTCTCCGCCAGCAGCGTGACACCCAACTCTTCAAAGAAGCGGCTGAAACGCAGCAGACGGAGCTCCGCCTGCGTGACCTCCCTGCGCTCGAACGCGCGCCAAAGGCTTTCGTTGATCGCTTTATACCGCGCTACGTGGTGATCCTCCGCCGCGACTTCCATCGCGGCCATAGTCATCCGGATCGCCCTGTCCTCCGCCGCGTCAAAATCCAACAGCGTGCCGTCCGCGTCGGCCAGCAACAGATCATACTTTGGCATCCTTCTCCTGTTCCGTCAGGGCCGCGACGCAGTCCCTGTCCTCCATCATCAACCTCGCGCCCCGCCGGCGCGCATAGTCTGGCAGCATGGCCGCCGGGTATGTTGTAAGGGTTGTGCCGATCACCACAAACAGATCGCACCCATCAAGGAGCGCCATCGCCTCGTCCATGCCCCGTACGGCGTCCCCGTACAGCACCACATCCCCATCCAGCCTGCCCCCGCACGCGCAGGCAAGCCGGCGGAGGACAGCCGCGTGATTCCCCGCCGCGTAAAGCGGGCGAAGATCCGCGCACAGCGCGGCGGCGGAAGTTTCTATGCCGCACGCGCGGCAATAAATCTTGCGCAGGTTGCCATGCAGCTCAATCACCTTGCCGGAACCCGCCTTTTGATGCAGGCCGTCGATGTTCTGCGTAATCACCGGCACCTGATGGCTCGCCAGCGCAAGATGGGCGGCGTTGGGGGGCGCGCCGCACCATGCCTCCATCGCGCAGTACACCTCAAAAAAACCCACAGGGTCATTCTGACAAAACTCGCGCCCCAAAAAATCACGGATAGGCCTACCCCTCCAGCGCGTTTGAAAGGTGGGCACGCCGGACGGCGCGGAAATCCCCGCGCCGGTGAGCGCCACGGGGCGGGCCGCGGCGCGTATGGCCTCAAGCATCGCGGGCATGGCAACCCTCCATTTATGGATAGGATCATTATAGCATATGTGGAGGCGGGCCGCAATGCGATTGGCCGAACAGGCGGGCGAAATCATTTATTATTTGTTTTATTGTAATTGATGCATTATAGAAGCAAATTTCTTTATGACGCCACATTTTTGCAAGTATGGAAGGCTCTTGATTCACCTGCATGCAAAGATCGTGCATGTTCCATGAACAATGCCGCACGAGTATGTAAAAGATTCCGCCCTGAACAACACCCGTCCCCCCCCCAATGTAGTGATCGCTATGTGTACCCCTATGCAGAGGAACACTTTGGACTATTATGAAGTTTTAGGAGCCGACACCCATTCTTCTGACCACTCATTTCTTAATCAATACATCCAATGCATCAATCATAAAATTTATAACATTCTCATCAATATCAGGCTTTGCTTCTATGCTGATAGGTATAACAACACGCGCTTCATTATCAAACTTTTCTTTTTCTTCTTCTGTAAATCCGGGTACATTGTAGGGAGTTACCGCAACAATCATGGCTCTTTCAATAGTGTTATCATGGTTTGTATTGTTTCTCTCATCTTCATCAACCAACTCAAAAGTCATAAGTTTGTAATTGACAGGGCCCGAAAATTCATAAGCATACGGCACACTATTTACTCTAATATATAAATAATTTGTATAATAAATAAGCAAAGCATCTAAAACCAACTCATTCCCCTGTTCATCAGTTCCCTTATAATATCTTGTTTGCTTTATAGCATACTGCATATCTGCCTCAATCAATTTGTCTTGAAATTCCATAAAAGTCATGCCAGGTTGCAAATATGACAATGAAAGCATCATGTCAAATATAGCAATCGCTTCATCGGAGACATCTGCCTTTCTTTCATAATCGTGATATAACATCGGTTTCACGATAAATCTTCCTGATTTTTCCAAACTTTCCTCGGCAATTGCATATAATAGAAGCCCTGATACTGCAAAAATACCAACTACCAGCCACAAAAACACTTTTCTCATGACAATACCTCCGTAACATGACATATATTGATTCTCTACAAAAAGCACCAATCCTTCCACTCTGCCCCAGAAAACAATAGAACAAAATATAAATTTTTATGGAATGATGGAAGTATATATTCTTTCCCCTTTTATAGGTATAAGATGATATAAATAAATATTTCTTGTTAAATGTACCGCAAAGTCATCATCAATCTTATATGCTATTTTAAATCAATCATTATCTTGTTGAGATTCCAAAGCCGAAACATATCCATTGATATAGATTTGAACGTTCTAATCATAGATCGCGTCATTTTCATTTGCCATTGCCAATCCGCTTCCCACTAGGATCCTTCGCAATATGCAAAATGGGCCGCCGGCATTCTTCCAACATGCCGGATCAGGAAGGACGCTTCCCCGGCGTGAAGCGCCAGGCGCCATCGCGCCTACCGCACTCGCCATATGTGAAGCGTCCCCTTCCTTTTGTTTCCTTCCCGACGAAAAAACCTATCAGACTATCGCGTTCTCCGGCAGGCAAATAATCCGCCCCGCCACAAAATCCGTGGGCGCGAGCGTGGGGTTCGTGGCCAAAATGGCCGCGATGGTCGTGCGGAAGCGCGAAGCTATGGTGCTGAGCGTATCCCCGCTCCCCAAGACGTATGGGGCCTTGCCCGTCGCACACACGCCGCGCGAGCCGCTGGGCGCGATGCACAGCTCCTGGCCCGCGTACAGCCGGGTCATGTCAACGTTCGCGTTGGCCTGCGCGAGCGCGTTATACGCCAGGTTATACAGCACGAGAATGTCCGGGAACGTTTGGCCGCTGGTGACCCTATGTACAGAATAGCCTGCCGCGCACTGGGCCGGCGGCGGGGGCAGCGGCGTCACGCTCGGCACGCAGATGATCTGGCCGACCTGCAGCCGCGCGGGGTCCACGCCAGGGTTGGCCGCCAGCAGGTTTGCCAGCGGAATGCCGTGGTTTTGCGCGATCAGATAAAAGCTATCCCCCCGGCGGACGGTATACGCCGTGCCATGCGCGCAGGATATGCCGGGCCTTGGGATGCAGATTACGTCGCCCGCGTAATAAAGCTGCACATCCAAAGCCGGATTGGCCGCCAAAATATCGGCGACCGTAGTGTTAAACTGCCTGGCAATCTCATAGAGCGTTTGCCCCTTGGCAATTGTATGGCTTATGTAGTTACTACCGCAATCAGAATTTTGCATCATTTTCGCCTCCAAACAGCAGATTCCGGTTCATCCTATGTGGGAGGCGGGGACGGGGTGAAAGAAGAGTAAGGGGAGGAGACGGGGGGAGGACGTCTTCTTTCTTTTCATGGGGAAAAGAAAGAAGCAAAGAAAAGCCTTCTTGGGGGTGTTCGGGGGGGCATCATGCCTAACGGCAACGACGTACACGCCCTAATACTTATAGTCGTCTACCTCCACCTTATCGACGTCCGTGTAAGGGGCAAGGGTGGAGATCATCTTTACGGGTTTGTCAAAACGATTGATCACATAATGAATTTCTTCGGGCTCAATATGGATCAAATCGCCCTGTTTTAGCCGATGAACAACGCCATCCACCACAATGTCTACTTCGCCATCCAGGATAAAGAAGTCTTCTTCCATCACATTGTGATAGTGCGCCTTAAAATCTTCTCCCGCCTGAAACTGCACCATGGCAAAGCTCATGCGGGGACCTTTCATCAAATACTTGGGGCCGCTGTCGCCAAAGCGATATTCGCGTTCGCTCTCGTTAATAATAAACATAAAACCCTCTCCTTTACTCTATTTATATAGTCATATAAGTCCAAAATGAACTCATGTGAGCGGATCTTTTTCCGCAATACCGCACCGCTCGTAGGTACGCATAACCTCCCTCTGCGCCTCCTTGTCTTGCGAAAAAACCTTTCGCTTACACCACTATAGTCCGGGGGCGGCCCACATGGGGCGCGTGATACGGCGATCCGCCAGGGAAAGCTGTGCGCTGTATACTTCGCGCCAGGAAGCGTATATTGCTTCATACACTTTGTGATTTTCAATGTTTGGCTGGAAGGCTTGATCCCACGCAACCAGCTTATGGGCGGCCTCGTTGATGTTTTTATATATACCCACACCATAGCCCGCCAAGATAGCGGCCCCAAGCGCCGTGGCTTCCTTTACCACAGGTACCCGTACCGGCAGATTCAGCACGTCCGCCAGGGTTTGACACCAAAGCCTGCTTTTGCTGGCGCCGCCCGCGAAAATAATTTCGGAAGGCGCACGCCCGGTAGCTTCCCGCACCAGGTTCAAATGCCCGTTGGTAACCAGCGCCGCGTTTTCCATGATCGCGCGATAGAAGGTATATTTGTTGAATTTGCCGGATTCAAAAGCAAAGTTAGTAAAGGTGGGGGCGGCATGGCGCCAAGCGATGTAGTTCATTACGTCACCAAAGGTACACAGCACCCCATATGCGCCGGCAGGGATTTTAGCCGCCTGCTCGTTCATCAACTCATAGGGATCCGTGCCTTTCTCCTTGGCCCGCCGTACTTCTTCCTGACAAAACGCGTCTCGGTACCATCGCATGGCAAGCCCCGACTGAAAAGCAATGGCCTCATACTGCCACGCGTCCGGCACGGCATGGCAGTTCACCCGCACGCGGCAGCCTGGATCGGTGACGGCGCTGTCCATGTTGAACTCATACTGCCAGAAGCTTCCGCCCAAAACAGCCGCCTGTGAAGGATCCACCACCCCTACGCCAATGCAGCCGAGCTGCGCGTCTCCGCCGCCTGCCACCACGGGAATCCCCGCGCACAGCCCCATATCCGCCGCACCTTTAGCGGTTACGCTCCCCACCACGGTTCCACATTCCACAACAGGCGGGAATATGTCATCCTTAAGGCCCACCCTGCGCATGATGGAGGCATCCCAGGCGCGGGTTTTCAGGTCAAAGATGCCCGTGGTGCAACCGTTGCTGGGCTCGGTGACGAGCACGCCCGTGAGCTTATAGATTAGCCAATCGTTGAACATGCTGACCTTCGCGATCCGCTGATACAATTCGGGCAGCTTGTTTTTCACCCAAAGAATGCGCGGAAGCGCACCCAAGGCATAGGTCTGCCCGGAAATGGTATACAATTCCTTCTCAAGCGACGGACTGTGCGAGAGCAGTTCCATGACCTCGTCATTGCTGCGGGCATCCACGTTAGCGCAAGCCCAAATTTCCTGCCCTTCCGCGTCATAGAGCACAATCCCTTCCCGCATGGCGGTGGTGCTGATGGCCGCGATTTCGCCCGGCTTGACGCCAGTCTGCTTGAGCACGCCGCGGATGCAGCCCGAAGCCAGCAGCCAGTTAAGATTCCAATCAAAATTCATGCTGCCTGGGTAGCGCGAATCCTCGGCATGCGTCCATTCCCGCTGCATGCAGCCCACCTGTGCGCCGTGCTCGTCAAAGAGCACGGCCCGCACACTGCCTGTGCCCGCGTCAACCGCCATAAAATAACGATGCGCCATGGGGTCCCCTCCCTCTCAAGCTTCAAGAATGGATTGCCTGATGTTCCGACGGGGCCGGAACACTAAAAAAATTCCGGAGCGTCGGACACCAATCGCTCAGCCGTGCTGTCGTCTGTGATGAGTACGTCAAGGTATTTCCCTCGGAGCGCGGCGCGGATAGCCTCTACTTTGCTCTCTCCCGCGGCGACGCCAATGACGTTCCTCAGATCCTTCAGGGCGGAAAGCGGGGTGCTGATGAGCCGCTCCTCCAGCGGGCTTTCAATCAAAACCCCCTCTTTGTTGATAAAATGGCTGAGGATATCCCCCACCGCTCCCTGCATGCCCAAGTATACGAAATCATTTCGATTGAGAATGCCGGATTTGAAAATGGTGGCGCTTTCATGCATCGCGCCAATTCCCACCACCGAGAGTTGCGCAAAGGAACCCATGCGGCTGATTTCCATCACGGAAGTTTCGTTGCGCATGGCCTCCGCCATCTCTTTGCTGCTGGCCAAAAGCGGCGTGGGAATCAGATGAAGCTTGGCGTTGAAAACATGGCTGCGGGTATCGGGCAGGTAGTAGCTGACGCCTCCTGTCAGCGATACGCAGCTTAGCGGCCGCTCTACCAGGGTGGCCAAATTGTTCAGAACGCGGCTGGGGGTATCGCCATATCCGATATTGATGCAGCTGTTTTCGTCAAGGCGTTCGCTGATATACATGCTGGCGGCCCCGGCAATGCCCGCGTTCACCTGGTCTTTGCTCGTGGCGGCGGGAATCACAAAGGCGTCCTTCAGGCCGTATTCCTCCATCAAGGTTCTCTCCAATTGCATGCGGCTTTCACTGTCCCTGCGCAGGTGAAACTGGATGATGCCGGCCTGACGAGCTTTTTCCAGCAGTTTAATGACGCGTATACGGCTGATACCCATTCGTTCCGCAACGTTTTGCTGCGTCATGCCCTCAAAATAGTAATACCAAGCCACCTTGGTCATCAGCATTTCCTCGTAATCCATCGTGCCTCCACAGAATATGGATTGATTTGATCTTACATCAAATGTTTTTACATCAAACAATTATGCCGCTTGCTTTGTAGTATAGCATCCGAGAAAGACGATGTCAATAAGGCGTCCGGGAAAAGCTTAGCGCAATTCTTTTAAAGCAAACAACCGTGTATTGTGCCAATTTTTGACTCAAGGTGTTGACAAATTCAAAAATCCTATGGTATGATAGTATGCAGCAACAAAGAAAAAAGATCTAATGCAAAACATTTGTACTTCCGATGGGGGTTCTTTCTATGGATACAGCGGTGTGCCAAACACCCGACGCCCTGCTTGCGGTGCGTGGAATCATCAAGGCTTTTGGGACCAATATGGTGCTCAAGGCAATTGATATGGATATTCGCGCCGGGGAAGTGGTGGCGCTCATTGGCGGAAACGGCGCCGGAAAGAGCACACTGATGAAAATCATCATGGGCATTTATCAACCTGATGATGGTGAGATTTATATACAGGGAAGGCTGGCAAAACTCAATAAGCCCTCGGCCGCCCTTGCGGAAGGGATTTATTTGGTACCCCAGGAGCCCATGCTGTTTCCCAACATGACAGTGGAGCAAAATGTGCTGATGGGGTTTGATGAAAAACAAAGCGAGCTACGCAAGCGCCTGCAAGGGCTCCTGTCGTATTTGGGCTGGAAATTGGCGTTGGACCGCAAAGCCGCCACCCTTTCGATCGCGGAGCAGCAACTGGTGGAAATTCTTCGCGGCCTGATGCGTGAAGCGCGTCTTCTCATTCTGGACGAGCCGACCAGTTCCCTCACTTTTCATGAGGCGGAGGCCCTTTTTCAGATTGTGGCTGACCTGAAGGCAAAGGGAATCGGCATCGTATACATCACGCACCGCCTGACGGAAGTGTTTCAGATCGCGGATCAGGTGCTGATCATGCGGGACGGCGTGATTACGCTCAGTGGCCCTGTTTCCAACTTCACCAGGGAAATGCTGGTTGCGGGGTTGCTTCCGCAGGGCAACGTGGCGCACAGGCTTGCGGCGGACAGCCCGGAAAGCCAGCGTACGCTTGAGGAGCCAGCGCTCGTGTTGGAAGCGCTGACGGGGTACGGGTTCAGCAGCGTAAGCCTCAAGGTGTATCCCGGCGAGATCCTTGGCCTTGCGGGCGTTGTGGGCGCGGGGCGCACGGAGTTGGCCACCACCATCTTGGGCCGCGACATGGTGAAAAGCGGCCGGGTGCTGCTGGGCGGTAAAGATATCACCGGCTTTCGCACCGGGCAGGTGTTGAAGGAAGGGCTCAATTATGTGACGGAAGACCGGTTTGTAAGCGGTATCTTCCGCATCAGCGATGTGGCCGCCAACACCACCGCGGCCAATCTGGGCCGCATGAGCAGGTTCTTCCTTAACGTTAAGGAAGAGCGCAAGATCACAAAACGATTTATTGAGGCGTTTCATACAAAGGTGACCGGGCAGGATCAGCCGATCGGTTCGCTCTCCGGCGGTAACCAGCAAAAGGTGGTCATTTCCCGGGCGCTTTCCACCAGCCCCAAGGTGCTTATTTTAGACGAGCCTACGCGCGGCATTGATGCGGCGGCCCGCGGAGACTTGTATGCCATCATTGAGGAATTAAAGCGGCAGGGGCTTGCCATCTTGCTCATTTCCTCGGATATAGAAGAAATTATGGAACTGAGCGATCGTGCGGTCACCATGTACTGCGGGCGGATCAACCAGGAGTTCTCCAAAGGGGAAATTAGCCAAGACCGCCTGATGGCAGCATCTTTCGGCGTGGCGGAAGGGAGCGCGGAACATGCTTAAAAAGCTTTTGCATTCCCGCGAGACGACGGCGATTGGCTTTATCTTGCTGATGTTTTTGGGCGTTGGCGCTATCAACCCGGCGTTTTTGACGGCGGACAATATTTGGCTATGCCTCAACAGCAGCGTAGTGTATACGGTGGCGGCTGTGGGCATCGCGCTGGTGATCATGACCGGAGAAATTGATGTCTCCGTAGGGGCGACGCTCGGTATGACCGCCGCCATGTGCGGCACAATGATTCGCGACGGGGAACCGTGGGCATGGGCCATCGGCGCGGCTATGGCGGCCGGCCTTTTGATCGGCATGATCAACGGTTTCGGTGTGACGGTGCTGCGAATTCCTTCCATTATTATGACCCTGGGTATGAATGGCATTGTGCGCGGGCTGATCTATGTGTATACTGACGGCAGATGGGTGGAGAATATCTCCTTCGATTTTAAAATCCTGGCCCAAGGGCGGCTATGGGGCGCCTTCACCTATTTTTACCTGGGCGCGCTGGCGCTGATCGCGGCGGTCCACCTGCTGCTGACAAAGACCCGGAAGGGCCGCTATCTGGGGGCGGTGGGCGACAACGCGGGCGGGGCAATGCTGCTGGGCATCCCCGTAAACGGCGCCAAGTGGGTTTCCTTCGCGCTGTGCGGGCTGCTCACCGCGGTGGGCGGCGTGCTGTACGTGAGCCGCGTTGGCTTTGTCACCCCCATCGCGGGCAGCGGCTATGAAATGAAAGTCATCGCCGCGTGTGTGCTGGGCGGCATCAGCCTGACAGGCGGCGTGGGTTCTGTGATCGGCGCGGCGGTGGGCGCGGCCATCATGGCCTCTATCAGCCGGGTTTTGGTGTTCATCGGCCTTTCCTCTACCTATGACGATACCATCACCGGCATTTTTCTGATCGTGATTGTCGTTTCCGACGCGCTGATCCGCAGGCGCGCCGTGGAACGGGCTAGGCGCGAGCGGTTGACCGCCAAAACGCAGCACGCCGCCGAGGCAAAGGGGTGATGAGGGGATGAACAAGCTGAAAAAAGTATTCGTGCGCTGGGAAAGCTTTTTGGTCGTGCTGATCGTGTTGGAGATGGTGATTTTTGGATCCATAAACGCTAAGTTTTTGAACATAACCCGGCTGTTTAACAGCCTGAACCAGTTCATCCCGATTTGCATCATTTCCCTGTTTGTTACGTTTGTGATGATTACCGGCGGTATCGATATCCAAGCGGGTTCCATCGTGGGCCTGACCAGTATTGCGGTGGCTGTATTATGGAACGACGCGGGGCTCAATATTTTTGTGGCCAGTTTCATCGGAATTATGGCCGGCATGTTATGCGGGGCCTTGAGCGGATTTTTCATTGCCTACACCGGCGTGCAGCCCATGGTGGTGACACTTGGCGGCTCGTTCCTTTATAGCGGGCTGGCGCTGGCGGTGACCGGCCTGTCGTCCACGGAAGCGTACAAAGGCATCAGCAATTTCCCGGAGGCCTTCCGCGCCCTGAGCAAGAGCAAGCTCTTCGACACCGTGCCCACCCAGTTTTTGATCTTTCTGGCACTGGTGGTGATCTCGTTTATTCTCCTGCATCGTACCAACTATGGGCGCCGGGTATTTTTGTGCGGCGTGAATTGCAACGCGGCGGAGTTCAGCGGTATCCACTCCCGCGGCATCGTGATGAGTACCTACATCCTATCCGGCATGAGTGCCAGCGTCGCGGGGATTCTGTTGACCGCATACCTCGGCACGGCAAAGGCTGATATGGGTTCGGAATACACCCTTCCTATCATCACCGCGGTTGTATTAGGGGGCACCAGCAATCTGGGCGGTAGCGGCGGGGTGATTGGCACGGCTCTGGCGGCGCTTACCATTGGCCTTTTGCGCATTGGCTTGAACCTGAGCGGCATGGCCACCCAGTATTTGGATATTCCCGTGGGTGTTTTGCTGGTGGCTGTGGTGGCCTTCCGCTTCGCGGGCACTAACCCCCGGCTCAAAAAGCTGTTCTCGCGGCCCAAGCGTGCCGCGGCCGTTGCCAAGAACAAGTAAAGGGCATTCGTATGGGTCGTTGCACGCCGCACAGGCGTGTAAAGATAAAAAATTTTTCGGGAGGAAAGGAATCATGAAACATATCTCCAAGATTCTGGCCGCGCTGATGGCTGCCATGATGCTCGCGTCCGTCATGGCCGTACCCGCAATGGCGGAGAACATTACCGTCGTCTTTGTACCCAAGCTTTCGGGTAACGCGTTCTTCGAATCCGCCAACAACGGCGCGCAGAAGTACGCCGCCGAGAACGGCTTCACCGTGAAATATGATGGCAACCCAGAGGCTTCCGTGGCCAACCAGGTTGCTATCATCCAGAACGCCATCAACAGCGGCGCGGATGCCATCTGCGTTTCCTCCGTGGATGCCACGGGCTTGGACGACGCGATGCGGGAAGCTATGGAAGCCGGGTTGGCCGTCACCACCTGGGATAGCGACGTTAGCGGCAATTGCCGCAGCTTGATGGTTTCCCAGGGCACCCCGGACATCCTGGGCAAAATGCTGGTAGACATGCTGGCCGAGAGCATGACAGAGCGCGGCAAGGACGTAAACGCCGATGCTATCAAGTATTGCTGGCATTATTCCCAGGCGACTGTCGCCGACCAGAACAGCTGGCAGGTCGCGGGCGAAAATTACATCAGAGAAACCTATCCCAACTGGACCAACGTGGCCCCTAGCAACTACTACTCTGAGCAGGACGCCGAAAAGGCTATTGTCGTGGGTGAGTCCATTCTGACCGCCTATCCGGATATTGACGGCATCATCTGCAACGATTCGACCGCTCTGCCCGGGCAGGCGCAGGCCGCTCAGAATTTGGGCAAAACCGCTCAGGATGTGTCTATCACCGGTTTCGCCGCGCCCAACAGCATGAAAGACTATTGCCGTGCCGGCATCCTTTCGCGCTGGGGCTTGTGGGATTGCCAGGTGCAGGGTGCGTTGGGATGCTATCTGGCGTACTATCTGGCCTGCGGTAATGAAGTAAAGGTTGGCGATACAATTGACGTTCCGCAGATTGGTGAGGTGGAAGTGATGCCCAACACCATCCTGGACGCGAACGCCTATACCGCCGACGACAGCGGCGTGGTGCTCTTGCCGGAGCGCGTTGTATTTACCATCGAAAACATGGACAATTACAATTTCTAAGGCAGGTTCTATCCTTTCTTTAGGCGGAGAAACGGCGGTTCGCGTCGTTTCTTCCCTATTATCAGGATCAAGGAACGAATGGGAACACCAGGGGGAAAGCGCTTCCTGGAAAACCAATCATGAAGGGGGCAAAGGGGAATGGCTGATCAAGATGGGCAGAAAATCGCCAAGAACTATGAGGTAGGTGTGGCGTTTGCCAGTCAAGGCAGCTTTTATGTAAAAGGTGCGAACAATCTGGACTGGGGCATGAAAAAGCATCTATCCAACATTTTTGACCCGAAAAGCGGGAATACGGTGATGTTCGCCTTCGACCATGGATATTTCATGGGTTCTACGGCAGGGCTGGAGCGGCTAGATCTGGTGATTCCTAAACTGATGCCCGGCGTGGATTGCCTGATGGGCACCCGGGGCGCGCTCCGTACCTGTGTTCCCGCGGAAAACCGTAAAGCGATTGCGCTGCGCGTTTCTTCAGGCTCCAGTATGCTCAACGAGGACTTGAGCCATGAGATCATCTCTGTGGATGTGGAGGACGCTATCCGTATGAACGCGGACTGCATGGCCGTTCAAACCTTTATCGGCGCAGACGGGCAGTTGTCGAGCATCGACAACCTTTCACGTACAATCAACGCAGGCTTGCGCTATTCCATCCCCACCCTAGGTGTGGTGGCTGTCGGCAAGAACATGGAACGTACCGACCGTTTTTTCAAGCTGGCTACCCGCATTGTATCGGAGATGGGGTGCCAGATCATTAAGACGTATTTTTGCGATAATTTCGAGCAGATCGTAGCGGCGTGTCCGGTGCCCATTGTGGTGGCGGGCGGCAAAAAGCTGCCCGAAAGTGAAGCGTTAACCCTGGCCTACCGCAGCATGCAAGGCGGCGCAAGAGGACTTGATATGGGCCGTAACATCTTTCAAAGCGAGCACAGTGCCCAGATGGTCCAGGCCATCCGCAAGATCGTGCACGAAGGCTTTACAGATAAGGAAGCATGGCAGTTCTTTCAGGAAGCGATCCAGTAAGAGATTGCCGCGACAGACTTATTCATATTATCCTCAAACACGCGGGACAGCGCGTTATCAGACGCGCTTTTTTCCTTTTTGCGCCTCCCACTCGTCTTTGAGGATAGCATAGAACAACTCGTCGCCATATTTTTGATCAGAGCCTTTACTGGCCGGGCGGGCTTCGAGAAACAGCCCTTCGCGGCGCATCCCGATCTTTTCCATCACCCGGTAGGAAGCGTGGTTTTCCGCGTCACAACGCGCAACGATCCGGTGCAGGCATAACGCGTCAAAGCCGAATGTCAGCAGCGCTTTCCCCATTTCGGTTCCATACCCTTGCCTCCAATGGTCACGGTGCAGCATCCAGCCTATTTCGGCCCCGCCGCCAGTCAAGGCAAGGCTGCAGCCGCCAATCAGCGCACCGGTGCTCTTGAGCGTAACGGCATACTGAACATTGTCACATGGCGTTTCTCCTGCCTTTGCAATGGCCATGCTGATAAAAGCGCGCGTCTCCTCTTCGCTGTTTGGGCCAAAGGGCATGTAGCGAACATTCTCCACGCGGCTCGCGTAGCTATGCACGGCGGCGAAGTCGTTTTCCGTATAGGCGCGCAGAACCAGGCGCTCGGTTTCAATGGTGTTCATAGCTATATTGGGTAGATCCCCCTCCCCCATTCTTTTGCTTGCTTAGAAGGGTGTATCTTTATATAAAATATCTTCCCTCATAAAAACCTCCCGGTCCCCTCACGCGTTTCCCTTCCCCATCACCCGCAGCGCTTCCTCTACCACATGCGCCGTCGTAATGCCAAAGTGCGGGAACAACGCCTGAGCCTTGCCGGACGCGCCGAACGTATCAATGCCAATGGCCTTGCCATCCATGCCCACATACCGATACCAAGGCTGTGTCGCCCCGGCTTCCATGGACACGCGGGCGCGCACCGCGGCCGGCAGCACGCTCTCCTTATACTTTTCGGGCTGTTCCTCAAACAGCGCAAAGCATGGCATGGACACAACGCGGCTGTCGATTCCCATATCCCAAAGCGCCTTCTGCGCCTCCATCATCTGCTCCACCTCAGAGCCGCTGGCCATGAGCAGCAGCTCGGGCCGGGCCTTGCTGTCGGAGAGGATGTAGCCGCCACGCAGGGCGTTCTTGCCGCTGTTTTCATACAGCGGCAGATCCTGGCGCGTGCAAACGACGCATGTGGGACGCCCGTCCGTCATGGCGG
>JGI20171J29575_12612524_pt1 | contig 17950 bp, 17 predicted proteins | sample TergutNc150P4_FD_29575 | JGI IMG/M metagenome (IMG submission 29575)
CCAAGGGAGAACGGCTGGCAAGGAGGCCCGCCAGTGATGAACTGAATGTCTAGCCCATAATCCGTATAATTCACGAGCCTAACATCCGTCCGCACGACTCTCCAATCGGCAACGCCACTATAGCCGTTCGCGATATTCGCGTTAATGGTGTCACATGAGTCGCTATCCCACTCAAGTAACGCCGATGGAGAAAAGCCAGCCTGGTGCAGGCCTAGCGCGAGACCTCCCGCTCCGCCAAATAATTCCAAAGAGCGAACCACTCAGTTCACCACCTTTCTTAGGAATCATTTTCCGATAATACCTCGTCCGGTTCCATGTCCATAATGTCATGTATTCCGACATCCAAGGACTTACAGATCTTTAAAAGAACGTCCGTTGTTATGTTTTCGCCTTTACTCAATTTCGCGATCAAGGTGGTACTGACCCCAGAAACCCGCTTCAAATCGCGTTTGTTCATATTTTTATCAATCAGGAGTTTCCATAACCTTTTATAGCTTATGCCCATATCCACACCTCAAAAATGGCTTATCTGTCGTCATTACCGTTTCGCAACCACTACCCCCTCGCGTTGCCGGCAACGCTTAGTCTGTTTTTCCCCTCGCGCCTTCTCACGCAAATTATATCTAGCCGTTTTGGTGAAGTCAACCGATTTTCCGAGCTCGCAAAAATAGTTTTCGAACCCAACAATGGGTGGAACCGGATTATTCATCGTCGTTCGCCAACTCAACGCCGTCAAGATTTGTCTTTTCCGCCGCTTCGCCAGACCGAATCCACTCATCAACTTCGGAAATTTTGAACTTCCATTGGCGCCCAACTTTATGAGCGGGCATACTCTTCTTTTCTATCCAAAGGAGAATCGTTTCTCGGCTTACACCGAGGTAGTCTGTCATAATAGCCATGGCCTTTTGTCCGAGTTCGACGAGGCGTTGTTCCGGGCTACGGCGGATCGATTAACGGTTTCCTCTGAGCGTGAGGTGGCTGTGCTGTTCCGAGATGGTACGGCGATAACTGTGGATGTGGTTGGGAAATAGCACGAAGGCTTACTGGAACTCTGGATATTGTGAAAGGAACATTTCGTTAGCAACTTCCATCTGGTGGCTGTATTCCGCATAGGATTTGCTCAATCTCTTCATGGCGGGTAAAAATACATCGTAGTAACCACTGGAAGTAAAAAATTCTTTTAGCAAGTCTTGAATTATATTCAGAGGAGAGTTTTTATACTCGTCAGACTGCCTAAAATGTAAATATCGCTCGAGCACCTCCTTATTTTCTAAAAAAAACGCTTCAGGATTTTCTATTGAGTGCTTAACATTTTCCAGCAGGTTGCTTACGAAATCCAGGTTATAATCCCTTGTATTTTCATCCAAAAAGTTCTGTACGACCGCTGGGAAATCCAAAGAAGGAGCATTGTCTAAAAACACTGTGATTTCGTCATACGCTTGGCGCTCTTCCTCGGTTGCAATCGGCTTTGTTAAGAAGCGCGAGAAATGCAGACAAATGAATCTGCCGTAGTACCCGGGAAATGCTTCCAGGAGTTTCTCAGCAATTGTTGTTTTTAAATCAATAGCTTCCAAGTCTGCGATAATTTCGGAGCAGTTCTGACCGCGACAAAGCTTATTGAGCACAGTCCTATTTGCTTGTTCTCGTTGCGCTCTCAGTTCTTTATGAATCGCGATTTTCTGTAAGCTTTCACCCGTCTCATCTGCGAGAACTGTTTTTATTTCCTCCACGCTCAGACCAAGTTTTCGGAACAATGAGATTTTCGTCAGGCGTTCCACATCATTCTGGTTGAAATCTCTGTAACCGTTCTCCAAAATGGCAGGGTATATCAATTCGTGCTCTGTGTAGTATTCAATTGCCTTTTTAGTCAAATTTGCCTTTTTACTCACTTCATTAATCAGCACCATTATCACCTCGACAACATCATATGCCAACCCCCAGGGTGATAGTCAATAGGTGTTTTATATTATTCCTGAGTTGAGAGATCGAACGGAAGGAAACTTGAGAACTCTAACTGTCTTACCGTTCCCAAGGAGGGTTCATTTTTGCTTACCGTTCTCACGGTGGATTCAAAATTGGGGCTGATTACCAATGACAACACTAACAGCAGATGGTTTCACGACGCACGAACAAAGCCAATAGTCCGCAAACCCTTTGATATCAATGGATTTGCCTTCTATCGGCTTTGACCTGGTGAAATGGTTGCGGGGGAGGGATTTGAACCCTCGACCTCCGGGTTATGAGCCCGACGAGCTACCGGACTGCTCTACCCCGCGATAACAATGCCACTTACGGCAAAATTTATCATATCTCAAACCAGACCGATTGTCAAGCATAAATTTGAACGGCCTGCGATTCGGATTTTTGGAAGGATTTTCGGATTTTAGGAAAAGGCGAACTGGGAAGCCAAGCCAAATCCGGCACATCATCCAGCCGGGCCCTCACTGCAGTGGAGAGAGAAGCATAAAGTTCAATAAATTTGAGGAAGCCAAAGACAGCAAAGTACATTCCGTGCAGACAAAACCCCTTCCGCTTTGGCCGCAAATACCGCTTGCCCATAGGCACCCATATTTTTGCGCAGGGAGATGGTCAGCTGATTCAACCTTCTCTCCCCGCCTTCCTGGCTTTTCTGTATCATGCGTCATTCACGCATGAGCGGAAGGCAAGATTACAGGCCTGCACCTCTTCCATGCGCGGAACGGATGCCGCCGCACCCATGCGGCATACGGTTATGGCCGCCGCCTTGGCCGCCATGCGCAGGCACGCGGGAACGTCATGGCCCGCTGCCAAACCGGCCAAAAAATACGCGATATAGGTATCCCCGGCGGCGGTGGTGTCCACCGCCGGCACATTATAGGCGCCCTGGCGGAATATCTCGCCGCCTGGCCCCTGATACAGCGACCCCTGTTCCCCCAACGTCAGCACCAGCGCGGCTTTGGGGTAGCGGGCCCGCAGCGCCGCAAGCTGCTCCATGGGATCCTTTGCGCCGCACAGATCTTCCGCCTCCACCTCGTTAAGGAAGAGCATGTCCGCCAAGTCCAGCGGCGCCAAGCGCATATTCTCGTTCATGGGCGCGGGATTTACGGCTACGCGCATGCCGGCTGACTTGGCTTTGCGGATCATGTGATCCACCAAATTTACCTCGTTTTGCACAAGAAGAATATCCCCGGCGGAGAAGCCTGACAGCGCCTCGTCGATGTATGCGCCGGTAATTTTCAGGTTCGCGCCGCCGTAGAGCAGGATGCAGTTTTGCCCCGCGGCATCCACCTGTATGATGGCGTGGCCGGTTTTCTCCGCACAGCGGCGGATCAGGCTCACGTCTACGCCATTCTCCGCCAAACTTCGCACCAGCATGCCGCCATCCTCACCGACGCAGCCGGCATGATATACGGTAAGCCTAGCGCGGGCCAGCGCGATGGATTGATTCAAACCCTTTCCGCCGCAAAGCACCTGCCTATCCGTGGAAGACAGCGTTTCCCCCTGCCGGACAAAATGCGGCACGGCATACACATAGTCTATGTTCATAGAGCCGATGTTCAGGATTTTCACAAAAACATACCTCCCGAGCCCTGGGGATGATCAAGGGGGCCGTGCACATAACCGAACCCACAACGCGTCCGATCTGACAACTTGGCTAGAAAAACCCGCTAACGGCCACCGTGCCCGTCACGCGCCCCGCCAGCATGTTATGACTCCTTCGCGCGGCTTTGCCGGGTGCTGCTTCGCACCACCAAACTGCCCATGATCTGCATGTGTATGCTCGGCAGATCGGGATGCCGGATGCGCATTCGAATCATATCCACCGCCAGCTTGCCCAGTGCGGAGCGTGAAATGCGCATGGTCGTCAGCGCCGGCATGTTGACCGCGCTGAAGGGGATGTCGTCCACGCCGACGATCGACAGATCCTCCGGTATGATAAACCCGGCTTCCTGTATGGCCTTCACCGCGCCGATGGCTACGGTGTCGTTGTCCGCCACCACCGCGCCGCCCGGTACATACGCTCCGGTTTCCAACAGCCTTTTCATATCCGCATACGCGCCGCCCAGCGTGGGCATGAGCAGCACCGGTTCCGGCGGCGTAAGCCCCAGCCGCGCAAGCTCCCGCAGATATCCCTCATATCGCTCCTCACAGTTGCGGATGGGCAGGCTGGACTTAAAATAGCCAATTTGCCTGTGCCCTATTTCGTACAGGTAGCGTGTGGCCGCGGCGGTAATGCTCGCGTTGGCCATCACCACGCTGTCCACATCGTCGTACTGCATGCTGTTGTCGAGTACCACCAGGGGCACGGTCAGCAGATCCAATAGCGCATAGTCGCTTCCATTCAATTCCGTCCCAATCAAAATGACACCGTCCGGCGAGTCCGCCATCAGTTCGCGAAAGGTAGCTTCCGCCGTCTTGGGCTCACAATTGCACATCACCAGGTCAAAGGTGTAGCGCCTGCATTCGCTTTCAATCTGATCGATGATGGAGGCAATGAAGCCTTGGTTTTCTTCAATGGTGACGCCATGCGTACGGAACTTCATGACCGTCAGCCTAAATTTTTTGATTTTTCGTTTTTGAGCGGACACCACATAGCCGTATTGATCAATTGCGTTTTGAACGCGTTTGCGCGTCTCTTCGCTCACGCCTTTTTTTTGGTTAATGACCAATGAAACCGCCGCCGGCGAAACGCCTGTCAATGAGGCAATTTCCCTGATCGTCATACGCGTCCCCCAGTCCTGTCCGCATTGAAATTTGGCATAACCCTCCGAAACGCTGGATCCCGCCGAATCAAGTTGTTCGACGCCTGGCCGCGCTTTCCCTGCCGCTGCGGCAGACACCTCTTTGCGATGATGACGCAGACATACAGCGCCTCGCAAATCGCATTGCCTGATGGGGAGGGACGCAAGAGCGCGCTGCCCCATTGACCCCGCCAGCGGACGTCCCGCCGCGCCGCCGCAATTAGGCCCCGGCCGATCTCCGCCCGCGTTTCGCCGCCTCACGGCACACCACCCGCCGCACGGTTTCGCGCGGCCGATTCTCGTTCATGCCTGCCTTCTTTTTGCCTCGGCCTTCCTGCGGAAGATCTCGCGCAAGCTCTCGCTATACGGCGGGCGCGCGATGCCATATTCCGTCACGATGGCCGTAATCAGCTCGTTATCGGCGAAATCAAAGGCGGGGTTGTATACCTTCACGCCCTCGGGCGCCATGCGCTTCTCGTACCACATCTCCGTCACCTCATGCGCCGGGCGCTCCTCAATGGGGATATCCTCCCCCTTTTCCACGGTCATGTCGATGGTGGAGGTCGGCGCGCATACGTAAAACGGAATGCCGTAGTATTTCGCGAGGACCGCCACGCCGGAGGTGCCGATTTTGTTGCAGCTATCGCCGTTTGCGGCCACGCGGTCACACCCCACGAAGACGGCCTGCACCCAGCCGTTCTTCATCACCTGGGAGGCCATGTTATCGCAGATAACGGTGGTGTCCACGCCGTCCGACACCAATTCGAACGCGCTCAGCCGCGCGCCCTGCAGCAGCGGCCGCGTTTCATCGGCAAATACCTTAAAGGTATACCCCCGCTCCTTGCCCAGATGAATCGGGGCCAGCGCCGTTCCATACTTGGCCGTGGCCAATTGCCCCGCGTTGCAGTGGGTCAGGATGCCGTCGCCGTCCTTGACAAGCGTCAGGCCGTGCTCGCCGATCCTCTTGCAGACCCAGATATCCTCTTCCTTCACGGCCACGGCTTCCGCGCGCAGCAGGGTTTTAAGCTCGTCCGCGTTTCTTCCCTTGTTTTCCAGCACCACGCGCTCCATGCGGTCCAGCGCCCAAGACAGGTTCACCGCCGTCGGCCGGGCCGAGGCAAGATAATCCTTCGCTTCTTTGAATCGCGCGCAGAAATCGTCGTATCCATCCGCCTTGACGGCCTTGGCGGCCAGATAAACGCCGATGGCCGCCGCCACGCCGATGGCGGGCGCGCCGCGTACCTTGAGCAGGTAGATGGCCTCCCAGATATCCCGTTGGCACGTAAGGCGCAGAATTTCGACCTCGCCCGGCAGCTTCGTCTGGTCCACGATCACAAGCGCGCTCTTTTCATCGTCCAGCGCGACGGTCTCATAGCGCAGGATGTTTTCCTCTTTCACGGCCGTCCGCCCCTTTCCGGCACGCTGGCCGCGTCCGCGGCGCGGCGCACCGCCGCCACAAAGTCCGCGCCCTTGCTATATTTGTCGGCGTGCAGGATGTAGTCCTTGGCGCACAGGATGTTCACGCGCTCGGCGTATACGCGTTTTGCTTCCTCCGCGATGCTGGTCACATCCTTCACCTGCGCCATGCCCACCGTGCGGCGGATCAGTTCCGTGCCCGCGTAGGAGGCGGTATCCGCCAAAATGGAGGCGAGGTACCGCTCCCTAAAGCCCTCCGCCTTGGCCATGGGCTCGGTAACGCATTGGTCATACGCCTTCAAAAACTTTGCGCAAAACAAATCGATTGTTTCCTCGATCGTTTTGAGCACCCAATCGCAGAACGCCGCCGCCCCGTAGGCCACGCCGTTGTCCCAGGCGAAAATCAGATTGGCGATCACGTTGCCCGTGTCATAGCCGATCGGCCCGTAGAAGGCAAATTCCGGATCAAACACGCGCGTGCTGTCCTCCCGGACGAAGATGGACCCCGTGTGCAAATCGCCGTGGATCAACGCCTGCGCGCTGTTCATAAAGGTAAACTTCAGCTTGGCCACCGCAAGGTGCAGCGCATGGTCGTCGTACAACTCCTTTTGCACAAACGCCGCGTTGGGCGGGAACACCAGGTTGCGCTTGTTTATGTCGTTATATGGCTCCGTCAGCACGAGATCCTCGGTAATCTCGCAAAGCTCCGGGTTGATAAAGCGCTTCACAAGCGCTTTTTTGGCCTTGTGCTCCATCGCTATGTCCGTGGTCTTCAAAAGCGTATGGACCATGTAGGTGGTGATATCGTCCGCGAAGCGCGGGAACATCTTATGCTTCATCAGCGCGTGCCGCATGAGCTCATGGTCGGACAGATCCTCCATGACGCAGGCGCACATGACCGTGTCGTATCCAAAGATTTGCGGCACCAGGCCGGGGGCGTACTCGCCCTGCAGGGCCAGGATTTCGCTTTCGATGCGGTTGCGGTCGGTGGAGACCCGCATGTCCGCCGAGATGCGCAGGGCCTCGCCCGCCTGTTTGACGATCAAAGATTCTCCGGTTTTTGTATCCGCCACGCGAAACACATAGTTCAGATTGCCGTCGCCGATTTCCTTGGCGGCAAGCGCCGCGTCCGTTCGCATGTAGCCCTTTTCCTTTACATACTGGGCCGTGTCGTCGGCCTTCATCAAAAAATAGGTGTCAAAGCGGGACATCATCCACATTCCTTTCTTTTATAGATAAATCCTTTATCCGCTCAAGAACCTTTTCGGTGATCTCCCGCACCTGCGCATCCTCTTGCGTCTGGCCGTCCGCGCAGTCCCGGCGCAAAAGCGGGGGGCTTGCGTCCGGCGAATGGCCCGCCGGCACGTCTTTGGTATTGCTGGGGCGCGCCGCGCCCCGCGGGATGCCGCCGGAGGTGATGCCCATGCGCCTGCGGATCTCGACAAGCTCTTCCACCTGCTCGCGGCTTAGCACGTTCGCCTTTCCGATAATGCTGCCCGTATACAGAATGACCATCGCGTAATGCTCCATGGACTCCAGCCGGTACCACGCCTCCATCAGCGAGCCGCCCCACGTGACCGCGCCATGGTTAGCCAGCAATAGTGCGCTGTACTCGCGCGCGTAGGGGGCAATGGAATCCGGTATGCCCTGCGAGCCCGGCGTTTCGTAGTGCACGCAGGGTACCGTGCCAAGGTTGACCAGCGCTTCCGGATAAATCGCCTTGTCCAGCCCGATCCCCGCGATGGCAAAGGAGGTGCTGATGGGCGGGTGCGCGTGGCATACGGCCATGGCCTGAGGATTTTCGCTGTAAATGCGCAGGTGCATCTTCACCTCGCTGGAAGGGCCGCGCTTCCCTTGCGAGAGCACCGTGTCGTCCGTGCGCATCTTCACCAGCATTTTTTCATCCATAAAGCCTTTTGAGACGCCCGTTGGCGTCGTCCACAGGAGGTCGTCATCCACCTTGCAGCTGATGTTGCCATCGTTGGCGGCCACAAAGTTTTTCGCGTACATGCGCTTGCCAATCTCTACGATCAGCTTTTTCGCCTCGCGGTCCGTTGGATAGGGCTGGCCGTTGTGCATGTTCTTCACCCGCGCGTTTCTTGATTAGTAAACAACAAATAACTAAACATGGTCAATTTTTATACCTTAATTATAGTGTTCACGCGCATTTTTGTCAATCCTATCTTTCCGAAAATTTTGTTCGGATTGTATGATGTATTGAATAAAATATATATTCTTTTCTTATATTTTCCAATTGTCTTCAAATTTTGCCGGCTAGAAATTTTTATCAATTATTGAAAAAACATAAAATATGTTAAATTTCTCTTGCGTTTCATCCATGCAGATGGTATACTGATTTCAATGCGGAGGGATAGATGTTTACTAAAATCCCTATCAAAATTTCAAAGGAGGTTTATTTGTGAAAAAATTTGTCGCATTGGCCCTGGTGATCATGATGGCTGTCGTGCTGTGCGCCCCCGCCATCGCCGCGGAAGCGCCAGCCCCCGTGGCCGGCAAAAAGGTCGCCTATATCATGCAGCTGACTTCCATGACCATCTTCCAGATGTGGAAGGATTCCTGTGCGGATCTGTGCAAGGCGCTGGGCGTAGCGTTCGACTTCTTCTTCTGTGATAACGACTTTAACAAGTGGCAGGATACCATCCGCACCTGCGCCGCCGCCGGGTATGACGGCCTGTTGCTCAGCCATGGCAACAAGGACGGTTCCTATGTATTCCTCAAGGAAATCGCCGACCAGTATCCGGACCTGAGCATCGTGTGCTTCGATACGCAGTTCTACGCGGACGGTGAAAATCAAAAGCTTCCTGGCGTCACCCAACTCTTCCAACAGGACAAGAGCCTTGTGACCGTTCTGCTTGATGAGTTCATCAAGGAATTCGGCGAGGGCGTCCGCTTGGTTAAGGTATGGCGCGGGCCTAACTACAACAGCCCGTTCGATCGCCGCGAGGTTGGCTGGGAAGAGTACGAAGCCGCCGGCAAGATCGTGACTGTCGGGGAGATCCAGCCGCTGCAGGATACTGTCGACTCGGCCAACACCGTGTCCGCCGCGTACCTGCAGGGCCTTAGCCGCGGCGATGTGGACGGCATCGTGGCCTATTACGACTGCTATGGCCAGGGCTTGTACAACGCCATCTTCGAAAACAGCAACTTTAATGGCGGCAACGGCTCCGCGCTGCCGATGTCCTCCGTGGATATCGACCCGGTGGACGTGACGAACATGCTGGCCCGCCCAGACATCTGGACCGCCGCCGGCACCACCGACTGGACCCTCAACGGCGAAATCGCCATGCGGCTTTTGCTGCTTCAAATCGCCGGCGAGTATGACAAAATCTACGATCCCGCTTCCGGCCAATATGGCGTAGACGTGGTGGAAGTGCCCGGCTCCGCAATTCTGGCCTCCGATCTCAGGCCCGATTCCAACGTGGAAAACCTGAGTGAAATCGCGCCCGATACCTATGGCAACCTATCCTACCTGTCCGTCGCCGATTGGATGCCGGCGGGCCTGATCCACTAATCGCGGCCTGAGGAAGGGGCTGCCGCGCAACACGCATGGATCATGGATCGTCCTCTATAGGGACGTCCTGTGGCCGTCCGTGAGATACGGCAGCCCCTTTACGCGGCAAGCGGTGCGGGGGGAACGCCAGGGGAATCATCCCCCGGAGCCCTTTCCGCCTCACGGCAAGCCCGCGCTTGACAGAGAAGAGGGAAACGCATGGAGAAACTGACGCTTGCGGCCAGGGATGTTTCCATAGAATTCCCCGGCGTAAAGGCGCTTGCGAACGTGAATTTCGAAATCAGCACCGGCGAGATCCGGGCGGTCGTCGGCGCGAACGGGGCCGGCAAATCCACTTTAATGAAAATTCTGGCGGGCGCGAATCCCTCCTATACCGGTGAAGTGCTGCTAAACGGCAAAGTGATTGACCTGCGCTCGCCCATGGCCGCCAAAAAGCATGGCATCCAGATCGTATACCAAGAGGTCGACACGGCGCTCATTCCAACGCTTTCCGTGGCGGAGAACGTGCTGTTGAATCATATGATCATGGAGCAAAAGTCGCCCGTCCTCAATTGGCGGAGGCTCCGCCGCGAGGCCCAAAGAATCTTGGCGCGCCTTCACATCGACGTAAACGTCCGCAGGCTCGTACAAAACCTGACCCTCGCGCAAAAGCAGATGGTACTCATCGCCAAAGCCATTGCGTCCCGGTGCAATTTTCTGATTCTGGACGAGCCCACCGCGCCCCTGAGCGATACGGAAACGACGGAACTCTTCGGGCTGGTAAAGCATTTGCACGAAACGGAAAATATCGCGATCATCTTCATCTCGCACCGCATCCATGAGGTCATTTCAATCTGCGAAAAGTATACGGTGATGCGCAACGGCGAAACCGTGGACACCACCGCCGTTACGGAGAGCACAACCACGAAGGAAATCGTGGAAAAGATGCTGGGCCGCGCCTTTGACGAGCTCTTCTCCAAGGAAAAAGTCGAAATCGGCGAAAGGGTCTTTGAGGTGTCGCACCTCTCCGACGCCGAAGGCAAGGTCAGCGATGTATCCTTTTACGTCAGGAAGGGAGAGATCGTCGGCATTGCCGGCTTGGTGGGCGCGGGTAAATCCGAGCTGTGCAAAACCATCTTTGGCGCGCATGCCAAGGCGGGCGGGGAAATGACCCTTCATGGCAAGAAGCTTAGGATCAACAATCCCACGCAGGCCCTGCAGAACCGGATCGCCCTCGTGCCAGAGGAGCGGCGCAAGGAGGGCGTCCTGGTAAATGAAAATGTAAGCCTCAATTTGTCGGCCGCGTGCCTTGGCGATTTTTGTACGGCGTCGTTTATCAACAGATCGAAGGTTGATGGGAACGCGAGAAAATACGTGGAAGAGCTCGGCATTATCACGCCCTCCATTCGCCAGTACGTCCGCAACCTCTCCGGCGGCAACCAGCAGAAGGTCGCCGTTGGCAAGTGGCTGGCCGCGGATTGTGAACTATATATTTTTGACGAACCCACAAAGGGCGTGGATGTCGGCGCCAAGCACGATATTTTCCGCCTGATCAACAACATCACCAAACAGGGGAACAGCGTCCTCTACGCCACCTGCGAAAACGCGGAGCTCTTATCCATCGCCGACCGGATCTATGTGCTGTATGACGGAAAAATCATGGCGGAGCTTACGGCCTCGGAAACCGATGAGGATGAGATCATGAACTATGCGGTCGGCGGCGGCACGCCGCAAGTCGCGGCAATTTGAATGGCAAAACAGGAGGGAACGCTTGATGCAAGCTTCGTTGAATCCAAACCCATTGAGAAGCGGGAGGACAAAGAGCGCTTATCGCTTTCTTCTGGATTGGGCGGCCATCATAACGCTGGCGCTGTGCTTTGTGGTGTTTTACGCGGTTAAAGGCGATAAATTCATGTCCGTAAACAACATGATCAATATCCTGCGCGCCATGTCCATTACCACCGTATTTGGCATTGCCGCCACCATTTCCATGGCGCCGGACGGCTTTGACATGTCGGCCTGCACACTGGCCAGCTGCTCCGCGTATGTGTTTGTAAGCATGTACCTGTGGTATGGATTGCCGCTGTGGCTTTGTACCATTGTCACCGTCTTTTCGACGCTCATCATGTACCAGCTGACCATGTTCCTCATCTTGGTCTGCAAAATCCCGGACATGCTGGCCACCTGCGCGCTTATGTTTGTCCATCAGGGCCTTGGCCAGTGGTATATTGGCGGCGGCGCGGTTTCCACCGGCATGCGCCTGCCAGGCGGCGCCGCGCCTGCCCGCACGTCGCTTTCCGACGCGTTCTCCGCCATTGGCCGCTGGCCTTTGATCGTCATCATTATGGCGGCTTGCGTGTTGATCGCCTTTTTCTTCCTTGAGTTTACCAAACATGGCCGCTTCATCTACGCGATGGGCGGCAACCGCCAGGCCGCTAAGCTGTCGGGCATCAACGTGAAGGCGTACCGCTATTTGGCGGGCATGATCACCGCCGTTTTCATCGCCATCGGCGGCATTCTTGTGTCCTCCCGCGGCAGCTCCGCGCAGGTGATGTGCTGCGATAATTACCTGATGCAGTCCCTGGCCGCCGTATTCGTCGGGCGCTCCGTCGGTGGGGCGGAAAAACCAAACGCGTTGGGCACCCTCGTGGGATCCATGCTGGTATCCACGCTTGAAAACGGCCTTACCATTATGGCTGTTTCCTACTATGTGCTGCCCGCCGTGAAGGGCGCGGTTTTAGCCCTTGCGCTGATCGCCGCTTATGCGGGCAAAAAAGAGCAGTAATCTCCCGGGCGTTCGATAATTTGCCGTGCCAGCAAAAGGCACGCTCTGCCGGAAGCCCGGTACTTTCTTCGCTTTTTTGCAGGATTAAAATAATTTGCTTGCACAATCGACAAAAATCTGGTAGGATAGGCACAATTGATTGATAAAGGGGGCGTTCCCATGGGGAAGCAAGGCATCATCTAGGCAAACTTCAGGGAAGCTATGTAGCGCTGATCACACCCTTTCACAGCGATGGGTCCATTCATTTCAAAAAACTCAAGGAACTGTGTGACTGGCACATTGAGCAAGGCACAGATGGCATTGTGGCGCTGGGCACGACCGGCGAATCCAGCACGATGACGCACGAGGAAGACGACGCGATCGCCCAGTGTGTGCTGGACACAGTGGCGGGGCGTATCCCCGTAATTGTGGGCAGCGGTTCAAATTCCACCCAAACAGCCATTGCCAAGAGCAAGCAATACGCCCAAATGGGCGCGGATGGCCTTCTGGTCGTTACCCCCTACTATAATAAAGCGAATGACACCGGCATGATCCGCCATTTTGAAAGCGTAGCGGATGCTGTCGATATTCCTATCACGCTCTACAACATCCCCGGCCGCACGGGGTGCGCGCTCGCGCCAAAGGTAGTCGATCGCTTAAGCCGTCATCCGAACATCGGCTCCATCAAAGAGGCCAGCGGCGATATCGGCTATGTGGCCAAGATCGCGCGGTATGTCAGCGACGGCTTTGCCCTTATCTCGGGCAATGACAATATGATCGTCCCGCTGATGTCGCTGGGCGGAACAGGGGTTATCTCCGTATTTGCCAATATATGCCCGGCGATTTGCAAAGATATTACCAATTCCTGGTTAACGGGCGATGTGGAGCGCGCCAAGCGGCTGCAGCTTGATTATCTGACGCTGATCGACGCGCTGTTCATTGAGGTGAATCCCATCCCCATCAAGGAAGCGATGAACATGCTGGATATGGATGTCGGCGGATGCCGCATGCCCCTTTGTGAGATGGCGGAGGAAAACCGCGCGAAGCTCCGGCAGGCGATGGAGGTGCTTTCATGCGCGTCGCGCTGATAGGCTATGGCCGCATGGGCAAGATGGTGGCCGAGTGCATGGGGGAGAGGGAAGGCATGGAGATCGCGGGCATCGTAGACTTTACCTGCCTCCCGTCGCTTCGTGATGTTTCGAGTCCGGATGTGGCGATTGATTTTTCGTACCCCGGTGATTTGGATGATTTACTGGACGCGGCGACTGTACGCCGCGTCCCGCTCGTCATCGGCCGCACTGCGCTTACCGCTGAGCAGGAAGCAAAGATCGCTGCGGCCGCAAAGGCTGTACCCATCGTATCGTCCAATAACTTTTCGCTCGGCGTGACGGTGATGCGCCGCCTGGTGGCTGAGGCCGCGGCGGCGCTTGGCGTGGCGTTTGACGTGGAGATCGTGGAGGCGCACCACAAGCAAAAGCTGGATGCGCCCAGCGGCACGGTGAAACTGCTGCTTACCGCGCTTGACCCCTCCGGAAACCGGCCCGTGCTCTACGGGCGCGAGGGTGTGACGGAAAAGCGCGGCGGCGAGATCGGCGTGCACGCGCTGCGCGGCGGCACGGTGTGCGGGGAGCACAGCGTGCATTTCTACGGTGACATGGAGGAACTGTCAGTGACGCACCGGGCGGACAGCCGCCGCATTTTTGCGGCCGGTGCGCTGAGGGCGGCGGAGTTTGTCGTGAAGCAGGCGCCAGGGTTGTATACTATGGAGCAGGTGCTGTTTGCAACGCGGGCAGGGTAAAGGGACGGAAGGAAGCATGGCTGAATATCCGCTGCGCGCAACTGGTATACAATGCGGCTCATGAAAGGATATAAAAGTTGCACAAACCCCAAACAGACCTTCGAGCCGTGCTCTTGACCGGCGTCTTTGCCGCGTTCATCGCGATCATGGCGCAGGTCAGTATCCCTATGCCGTTGGGCGTTCCGCTTACCCTGCAGACGTTCGCCGTCGCGATGGCGGGCATCTTGCTGGGCGCGAACCAAGGCTTCTGGGCCGCTCTCGCGTATATCCTGCTGGGCGCTGCCGGCGCGCCTGTATTCGCGGGCTTCCGAGGAGGGGTGCCCTGCCTGCTGGGGCCTACGGGCGGGTTCCTCCTCTCCTTTCCGCTGCTGGCATGGCTTTCGGGCCTGGGCACGAAAAAAAGCCGCTTCTTTATGGCATGCGGCATCGCCGCGGGTGTGTTTGTAAACTACGCCTGCGGGCTGTTGCTATTCGCTGTGGTAACGAAAGATGGCTTTGAACGAGCATTCCTCGCGTGTGCGGCGCCATTTTTGCCCTTGGAGGCGGTGAAAATGGTGTTGGCGTGGGTGCTGGGCGTGCGGATCCGGGTGAAGGTCGGAAAAATTTTGCCGAGCTGAGGCGTGGAAAGCCGCGAGAATATCCTGCCGGTATAAGCGCGAGCCACCCTGCTTTGTTGATCGGCACGGATAGAATCATCCCTCTATCGCCCTACACTCCATATAATACCGCTTTTCCTCCGCGTCGCCCATGGAGAACGCCTTGCGCGGCAGCACCTGCCCGCCCCGCAGCGACGGAAACAGCGTCTCTTTCTTCATGGGCCTAAGCCGTATGCCGCAAAACCCCTCGCGGCCGGCCAGCGCGCAAAGCGCGTCCTCGCCGTGGATATAGTCCAGCGTCGCGCCCTCCGGCAGCCACTCATCCAAAAAAGGTTGTACCGCGCGCACATCGCCGCCTTCCAGTTCAACGCCCCTGCCGGCGGCCGCGGCTTGAAGCGCCTCTTTCTTCACGCCCTCAATGAGCCGGTGAATCGGCTCAAACACCAGCGACGGGTCATAGAGGTTGACCACCTCCACCATCGCGTAGCGCGTCCGCTCCGAAGGCGCGTCCAGATAGCACTGCCGCGCGGCCGCCAGCGAATGGTTTCCGTCGCCCACGGCGAAGAGGATCGGATCCTCCGCCTTAAGCGACGGCAACCCTTTCAGCGCCGCGTATACGTGCGCCTCATCTTCCACCGCCCAGCCGCGCAGATGGCCGCCGCCCAGCATCAGCTCAAAATCATAGAGCTGCTCGAATTCTTTCCGGCGGGCATACAGCGGCTCGATCAGCGTGCGCCCCGGGTCGTCGGCCAGCACCATCACATGGGGCGATTCCAGCGGAGCGGCCTCGCGCACCCGCACGCGGGGCGGGACACGCTCCAAGACCGTGCCCTCTGTCGGCCGTATCAGGCTCCGGCTGCCCGGCGCGAAATCATACTGTGACAGGTCAATGAGCACCATCAGCCCTACACGGCTGCCAGACTTCGTCGTGCGCTCCGTTACAATGAACCCCTCGCGGGGCGCGGCAAAAACACCGCTCCTGAGATAAAGCCGCATGGCGGCCTGTATTTCCGGCGTCCGATCCCGATTTTCCCGTAAAAGATATGCCTCGGGGTAGACAATGCGCAGCGTGGACGGCGCGTCCCCCACCAGCCTGTCCGCCGCCTGCCAGTATTCTATCTGGCTCGTAAACTGGTCACACGCCACCACCGCCCATTTGGCAAGTTCCACGCCCGGCGCGGGCAGCAGCGCCTTTGGCGGATAAACACAGTCAAGCATTGGCCTGTTCCCCAATCATATCATAAAGTCGTTCCAGTTCGTCACGCGACCCATATTGCAGCGTGATCCTGCCCTTTTCGAGCGTGCCGGTGATCTGCGCCTTCATGCCAAAGGTGAAGCGCAGCCGCTCCTCCATCTCCGAAAACTCGGGCAGCCGCCTGCCTGGCGCCTTTTTTTCGCGCTTTGCCACCGCCTGCTGTTCCATTTGGGACGCCTGTTCAATCTGCCGAACGCTCCACCCCTCCGCCACAGCCCTCTGCGCCAGCGCCTCGCACCGCTGTGGGTCCTCCACACCCGCCAGCGCGCGCGCGTGCCCCGCGGACAGCCGCCCTTCCCGGACCAGTTCCGTCACCTTCTCCGGCAGGGACAGAAGCCTGAGCAGGTTCGCCAGCGCGGGCCGGCTGCGCCCCAGGCGCTCCGCGGCCGCCTCCTGCGTAAGCCCGCACTCCTCCATGAGCGCGCGGACAGCCGCCGCTTCCTCCATGGGGTTCAAATCCTCACGCTGCAAATTCTCTATTAAGGCCGCCTCCATCCGCTCCACGGCGTTCATGTCGCGGATGATCACGGGAATATGCGTGCTCTCCGCCATGCGCGCGGCGCGCCAGCGGCGCTCCCCCGCCACAATGCGGTAGCGTCCGTCCTGCTGGCAGACGAGGATCGGCTGCAGCACGCCCACCTGCCGGATGGAATCCGCCAGCTCCTTGAGCGCCGCCTGGTCAAACCGGCGGCGCGGCTGGTTTGGGCTGGGGTCGATGTCGCCGATCTCCACCATCGTGACGCGCTCCGTATCCCGCGGCGGCATTTCAGGCATCAGCGCGTCCAGCCCGCGCCCCAATCCTTTGTGCTTCATCGGCTTCCCCCTTCGCTGCGCCGCAAAAATTCCTTTGCCAAGTCCTTATACGCTTCCGCGCCGACGCTGCGCGGGTCATACAGATGGATGGGCTGGCCAAAGCTTGGCGCTTCGCTCAGCCGCACGTTGCGCGGGATGATCGCGGCATATACTTGCTGGCGAAAATGTTTCTTGACCTCCTGCACGACCTGCAGGCCGAGGTTCGTGCGGCCGTCCAGCATGGTCAGCACCACGCCCTCAATGGCCAGAGCCGGGTTGAGCCCCCGCTGCACGCGCGCAATCGTATCCATCAGCTGGCCCACGCCCTCCAGCGCGTAATACTCGCACTGGATTGGCACGAGTACCCTGTCCGCGGCGCACAGCGCGTTAATCGTAAGCAGCCCCAGCGACGGCGGGCAGTCGATAAAAATATAATCAAACATGCCGCGCAAAGGCTTCAGAGCCTCTGTAAGCACATACTCGCGGCCCTCGCGTGAAACCAGCTCCACCTCCGCCGCCGCCAGCCGCATGTCGGTCGGAAGGAGTTTTAGGGTCTCGACAGGCGTGTCTGCCAGACACGCCTTCGCGCCCGCGCTGCCCATCAGCACATCGTAAATGCTCCTGCCAGGCTCCCCCGCCATGCCCATGCCGCTCGTCGCGTTGCCCTGCGGGTCCATGTCAACGGACAGCACACGCCTGCCCAGCGCCGCCACGCAGGCTGATAAGTTCACCTGCGTGGTGGTCTTGCCCACGCCGCCCTTCTGGTTTGTGACCGCGATAATTTTTCCCATTGTGTGTCGGCATCCCTTCTGCAGCCTTGGAACAATCGTTACATTGTACACATTATACAGTAGTTTTCCCGGCAGGGCAATGGGCAGTAGCGGCATGGCGGGGCAAAGGCACTCAGACAATATTTTCGCCTATGCCGAAATAGGGATCAGAACCTCCTCGCGTCCCCCTACTTTCGATCATCCACCGCCGCCGCCCCGTCCGCCACGGCGGTCACCACCTGCCTCAGGCCCTTTGTTCTTGCGTCCCCCGCCACATACACGCCCGCCACGCTCGTCCTGCAATCCTCCGCGGCCCGAATAAACCCA
>JGI20171J29575_12612521_pt1 | contig 17802 bp, 19 predicted proteins | sample TergutNc150P4_FD_29575 | JGI IMG/M metagenome (IMG submission 29575)
TAGGCGACTATTTTAAGGTTTTTGCAGGCATTAAGTATTTGTCTTACGGCATAACGCCAGCTATGACCGACATTAGTACCTTTGAGATTGTTAAAACTGTAGATATTCACACAAGCTATGGACCCGGAGTTGGTTTAAGCGCAACTGTTCTTGTTATAGGAAATTTATTTGCCCTTGGCACAGTGTCGGGATTATATTTATGGGGTTCTCACGGCGTTGATATAATAGACAAGACATTGGTTAGTCTTCCTCCTTACCCACAACGAAACGTGAATTTGAAATATAACGAGTATGGAATTAATTCAACTCTATCTCTTGCATATTACATAGCGCCCGCATCTGTTGTAATAAGTCTTGGCGGCAGATACCAGTATCTTAAATCGGATTATAAGAAAAATGCCATACTCTTGGATTCAATAGAACTTACGAGTTATGGCGCGACCTTAACTGCGACATATACTTTTAGTATATAGGTCATAACCGGAACCGGGATTTATGTGATTATTGCTGATTTATGTGATGTAGTATTCATGCACTGATTGTTTTTTATTAAACTAAAAGTGCCATAACACAGAATCACAAAAATCATTATAAATCATAAAAATCCCGGTTCGATATTTTAGCATCAAATATTATCTGCAATGACATAAATTATCTGTGTGCTTCCTGTCCCTATATACTTATAAATCTCCTATAAAAATGTATTGCAAAAATATGAATATATGTTACAATAGTGGCGTAATACTTATATGCCATTTATAATTTTTTTGCTGGAGTTTACAATGGATAATAATATTTTAAAAGCTGCTGGAATAATAAAAAAATCTAAAAATATGATAGCTCTTACAGGAGCAGGTATATCTGTTGAAAGCGGTATTCCAGATTTCAGAAGCGCAGGCGGTTTGTGGGATAGATATGATCCTGCAATTTATGCGTCTATCCAGTCGTTTATACGCATGCCTGAAAAAGTATGGGATATGATTTTTGAAATGATTGAGGTTACGGAAGGAGCAGCGCCTAACAGCGCCCATTTTGCCCTGGCGAAGTTAGAGAACATGAATTATCTCAAGGCTGTAATTACACAGAACATTGATAATCTCCATCAGGAAGCAGGCAGTAAAAATGTTATAGAGTATCATGGCAATGCTAAACAGCTTGTGTGTATGTCATGCGGCGCAGAATACGGCGCGTCCGAATTTGATATTTCGACAAAAGAGATTCCCCGCTGTAAGGATTGCAGAAAAATTTTAAAGCCGTCGGTTGTTTTTTTTGGCGAGAATATTCCGTTTAATGCGCTGAGCGAGTCTCAGAAATTTGCCGAAGCCGCAGACGCAGTGCTTGTAGTCGGAACGTCCGCAGTAGTTTATCCTGCTGCTGCAATACCCAGAACCGCAAAGAGCAGAGGCGCTGCATTGATAGAATTTAATTTAGAAAGAACAGAACTGTCGTCATACGCTGATATTTTAATAAACGGCTCTGCAGGAAAAACTCTTCCTGAGCTTGTAAAATTATTGGAGAACTAAAATATTATTTTGAAGAGAATTGTACTTTTACCTGATCATGTAAAGCATATGATTGCAGCAGGAGAGGTCGTTGAAGGACCATTCTCCGTAATCAAGGAGCTTATTGAAAATTCATTGGATGCAGGCGCATCTGTTATTGATGTACAGGTATATGACTCGGGCTTAAAAAAGATTGTTGTAAAAGATAACGGTTCTGGAATCATGAAAGACGATATTGCCCTTTCGATAAAAGAACATGCAACAAGCAAGATTTCAGATGAGTCGGAGCTTCACAATATAGCAACATACGGGTTCAGGGGAGAGGCTCTTTCAAGTATTGCATCAATATCCGACATTATAATTCTTTCAAAGACATTGAACGAATCTATGGGTTCACGCCTTGAATCCGTCAACAACAGGGTTTCGGTGTCGGATTTTGCCGGTGATAAAGGTACAACAGTAATAGTAGAAAATCTTTTTTATAATATACCTGCAAGGAAAAAATTTCTTAAATCAAAACAGAAAGAGTTAAGAACTATTAGAGAGACCGTTCTAAAGACGGCTATCCCTGCTTACGGCATATCATTTACACTGGATGTTGACGCCAAGAGGGAATTGTCTCTGCCTGCGGCAGAATCTTTAGATGAAAGGATAAAACAGATATTTGGGAAATCCATACTTCAAAGTCTTTACTATGAAGAGTTGAGTGATATTAAAGTAAAAATTAAGGGATATTTGTCTAAACCTGATTATGTTAAAAATTCAAGGAACATGCAGTTTCTTTTTGTAAATAACAGGGCTATAGAATATAAGTTCTTCTCATATCATATATCACGCGCCTATGATACAATAATTCCAAAGGGGAAATATGCTGCTGCAATAGTCTTTATAGATATTGACCCGGAACTTATTGATGTGAATATACATCCTGCCAAGAGAGAGGTGAAGCTCTTTGACCAGAAATATATAGATGACATGATATATAATTTGGCATCAAAGTCTCTTAACAGGTCTCATTCAATCCCTGAAACTTTTTTTACAAATAGTGAAGATAGATTTCCCGATAGAGTTAGTGAAAATAGATCGGATAGAGTTTATGGCGGGAACTCCGGGCAGGCGCATAACACTCCTGCCGCCTCGCAAGACTTTAAAGAGCTGAGATTCCGCGCCCCTTTGTTTGATATTAACGATGAGCCAATATCCGTAAATCCTCATGTAACGGTTGATAAAAATGTAAAAATATTAGGCGAGCTTTTTAACACATATATTTTAATAGAAGAGGACGATAATCTTCATCTGGTAGATTTTCATGCAGCGCACGAAAGACTTCTATATGACAAGCTGATTCAGGATAATAAAGAGATTGAATTTCAGGAGCTGATTTTTCCAGTCTCCATTGAGCTGTCAATAGATGAATTTGCCCTTGTTAAAGATAATATGAATATCTTCAGCGAAACAGGATTTGAAGTTGAAGAGTTTTCCGATTATACAATAATAGTAAGAACTGCTCCTGTAATTGCAGGAAATGATAATATAGACGAACTGATAAAAAATATGATTGATAATATTAAGATTGGAAATAAAAGTAATGATTTAGTTGAGAGATTCTATTCGCTGCTGGCATGTCATTCTGCAAAGAGGGCAAATGATTTTTTGAGTGCCTCCGATATGGAATCTCTTGTTCGCAAAGTTTTATACGGCAATATGGAATTAAGGTGTCCACATGGGAGACCCTTTTTCTTTACAATAAGTCAAAGTGATCTTGAGAGGATATTTAAAAGGATATGAAAAAAGTTATACTATCAGTGGGATCTTCAATATCAGCTTACAAGTCGTGCGATCTTGCGCGTCTTTTTGTAAAAGGGGGGTATGATGTTTTTGCAGTATTAACAGAGAATGCTGCAAAATTGGTATCGACCTTAACGCTTGAGACTCTTACGGGCAATCCTGTTTATACGGATAAGACATTATGGGAAAAGCATGAAATGGGGCATATAACCCTTAAAGACGACGCTGCGCTTTTCTTGGCTGCGCCTGCTACTGCTAACATGATCGGGAAGTTTGCAAACGGAATTGCAGACGATATAGTCAGTACAACATTTATTGCCGTTACTTGTCCTGTGCTTATTGCTCCTGCAATGAATCCCAATATGTATAGCCATAAAGCGGTTCAGGCAAATATTAAGAGATTAAAAGAATGGGGATTTGGATTTGTCGAACCTGATGAGGGACCCGTTGCATGCGGCGATGAAGGAATCGGAAGGCTTGCAGATATAAATACTATTTATAAGGCGGCGGTTGGTGTTATTGAAGGGGCGTAAAATTATAATAACAGGCGGACCAACAAGGGAGTGGTTTGACCCTGTTAGATATATATCAAATGCCTCAAGCGGAAAGATGGGGATTGCTCTTGCAGACGAGTCTAATAATATCTCTAAAAATACGTGTTTTATACACGGACCAATTAGTGAGGATTTACTTAAAAACAAGCCCTATAGATGTATAGGAGTTGAGACAACAAACGATATGCTGGAGAGCGTACTGTATGAGATTGAAGATAACTCGGTGTTAATCATGTGCGCAGCTCCGGCAGATTATAGCCCTGTTAAAAAATCCGACGAAAAGATAAAAAAACAGAATGAAAATATTTTTATTGAGATGACCAGAACTCCTGATATTCTTAAAAACGTATCTGCAGCGCGGGAGTTCCGAAAGTTAAATAATCTTTTTGTAGCAGGATTTGCCGCCGAGACTTCAAACACAGAGGAGTACGCTTTATCAAAACTAAATGAAAAGAAACTTGATATGATATGTTTAAACGACGTATCAAAAGAGGGAGCCGGATTTGGCTGTGACACGAATATATTAACCCTTTTTACAAGAACCGGATCGAAAGTTGAATTGCCCATACTCACAAAGGATAAAGCTGCTTCGGAAATTCTAAAGCAGATCGAAAAAGAATTATTGAAAAGGAATTATTAAAGAGAGGCAGCTAAATCATGTATATACGTAAAGCGGCTGTAGCAGGTTCGTTCTATCCCGGAGATAAGGATAAATTGCAAAAAACCGTCTCTTCTTATTTAACTCAAGCGAGTACATCCGATGAGTTTAATAATAGCAGAGTAATCGGTATCATATCTCCCCATGCAGGTTATATCTATTCAGGGTCTGTTGCGGCATACGGATATAATTATCTCGCAAAAGAAGATTTTCAAAGCTATGTGGTTTTAGCGCCTTCTCACAGGGGCAGATTTAACGGCGCTTCCATAATACCAAAAGGTTTTTATAAAACGCCGCTTGGTGATGTTGAAGTTGATTCCGATTTGTGCGAGAGATTAGAGAAGAGAGAGCGCTTTGCATTTATCAAAGAGGCTCACGATATGGAACATTCCCTTGAAGTTCAATTGCCGTTTTTACAGGCAATAAAACCAAATGCAAAGATTGTTCCTGTTGTTATAGGAACTGCCGATATTAAAATATGCAGGATTATCGGAGAGACTATAGCTGAGGAGATTAACTCCTCAGGTATAGACTATGGAATAATTATATCCACAGATTTGTCTCATTATCACAGTTACAGTGAAGCGGTAAAGAAGGATAAGGAATTTATAAATGCCATTGAATCATTTGATGAGAGAAGAATAAAAGAGGATATTTTATCGGGAAAATGTGAAGCCTGCGGAGAGGGACCTGTTGTTGCAGGTATATCCCTCTCTAAAAAGTTAGGCGCTAAAAAACTTAAAGTGATAAAGTATGCAAATTCCGGCGACACGGCTGGACCGAAGGATCAGGTGGTAGGTTATCTCTCTGCATTAATCTTAGACTGAGGGCGGTGTTATATGAATGAATTAAACAAAGAGCAGCAGATAAATCTTCTTAATCTTGCAAGAAAGACTATTGCAGATAAACTTGGTGTGGATGAGGATATTAAACTCTCTCCGTTTAAAGATGATATATTTAATGAAAAGTGCGGGTCATTTGTAACTTTACATATCAATGGAAATCTAAGAGGCTGTATAGGATATATTGAAGGTATTAAAAGTATTCCTGAGACAGTAAAAGATATGGCATTAGCTTCGGCATTTAAAGACCCGAGATTTTCGTCTCTAAAACGTGAAGAATATAAAAAGATAGATATTGAAATATCAATCTTGAGTCCAATCGAAAAAGTGAATGATATAAATGAAATAGTTGTTGGACGCGACGGGATTATTATAACAAAGGGATTTAACCGCGGGCTGCTCCTTCCACAAGTGGCTGTTGAACAGAAGTGGGATAGAGATACTTTTTTAACACATACCTGTTTTAAGGCAGGATTACCGGGAGATTCATGGAAAAGAAAGGATGTTCTTATAGAAAAATTTTCTGCACAGGTTTTTTCTGAAAATGAACTTCTACATTAAATAAGAAAAGAGAGCAGCATAAAATTTGCTTAAATAAATGTTAATCTATAGACATTTAAGATATGCTTCATAAATTATGATATAAATATTACAAAAAGATTAATTAATATTAGAATACGGATTAAATATGAGATTTACTAAAATTATAGCTTTGTTTGCTGCTGTTACGGTTCTTATTAGCTCATGTAAAAAGAAGGAGATTTTTGTTGACCCTGCATATATCTTTTTAAAATGGTCAAGCGCAGTGAGAAATCTCAACTATAAAGAATATAGCGAGTGTGAAGCTTTTCCAAAAGATGAGTCTGTATTTAGAGAGCTGTATGGTGATTTTTATCTATCAGATTTAATTATCCGTAATATCGGAGAGTTTAATGAAAAAGCGACTAAAATGGATGTAAACAGATATGAATATAAGTTTCGGAGAGTCTATTTTGAGTGTGTAAGGATTAAGAGAAAAACAGGGAAGCCTGTTCAGAATATGAAAGGTGACATGGAATTTATTAATTATATTGACGGTCCGAAAAAGGATAAGGGATGGCTTATGTTTAACAGAACAATTATTAATACAGAGACGGTAGATAGGCAATGAAATTTTTTGAATTATTTATAGGCATCAGGTATTTAAAATCAAAGAAGTCTCAGGGCTTTATATCTTTTAATACGCTTCTATCAATTTTTATAGTTTTTATAGGAGTTTATATTTTGATTGTAGTACTCTCTGTTATGAACGGATTCCAGGGGCAGATTAAAGATAAAATTCTTGATGTGAATTCACATATATCCGTTTCAACTCTTTCAACCGGAATGATGGATGATGCATTTAAAGAGTATAGAGAAGTATCTGATAAAATTAGAAAGCTAAATCATGTTACCTCTGTTAATGCATATATACAAGGTCAGGGATTGTTTAGATTTAAAAGGAATCTGGGACCTGTCGTGATTAGAGGTATTGGCTCAAAAGATAATATACCTCAGGATATAGTGAGATTTATTACTGAAAATAAGGCCGGATTTTGTTATGAAAAAGGCATATATATAGGGAAGGAGATGGGCGCCCGTTATGGAATAGAGAAAGGCAATGTAATAGAACTGGTAGTACCGCAAGGGAGAATAACTGCAATAACAGGGATTATGCCCGGAATAGAGAGATATAAGGTATTAGGTTTTTTTAAAACAGGGTATTATGAATTTGATACTAAACTTATTTTAATGTCTCTGCCGGATGCTCAACGTCTCTATTCGCTTGGTGATGTAGCATATGAAATCGGCGTTAAGATAGATGATATTTATAAAATGAACAGAATATCTTTGGATATTCAGAAAACAATAGGTTATGAATATATAACCCGTACTGCAGAAGAGAATAATTATAATCTTTTTTATGCGCTACAACTGGAAAAACTCATAATGACAGTAATTCTATTTTTGGTTATTGTATCGGCAGGTTTTACTATTATGGGTACAATAGTAATGGTTGTAATGGAGAAGAGGAGGGCTATTGGTATTCTCAAGTCTATGGGGGCAAAGCCCGGATCTATTATGTCGATTTTTGTGCTTGAGGGTTTTTTTATTGGGGTTATCGGAACATTCCTTGGCGTGATGTTAGGTCTTGCTACATCATTGAACTTTGAAGCAATTATTACATGGATTGAAAATACAATCAATTTTGTTATGGCTTATATTTATCAATTGTTTGAGCTTGGAGAATTTTACAGGATAAGTATTGTGCCGTCTAATGTTTATTATATTGATACAATACCAACTGAGGTTAATCCTGAATTTGTAGCATTTATAGCTGCTGCAGCAATTTTTCTATCCATATTTGCAGCGATTTTTCCTGCATGGCAGGCTTCAAGACAGAGACCGGTTGAGACTATCAGGTACGAGTAGGTAAAACAGATGCAATTAGAAGATAAAATAGTTGAAATAAAAAATCTTGAAAAGGCATACGGGTATGGCAAAAGTAAACTTCCTGTTCTTAAAGGGATTAATCTGGATATTAAAAAGGGAGATGTTGTTTCTATAACAGGACCAAGCGGAACAGGGAAATCGACTCTTCTAAATATGATGGGCTGCCTTGACAATTTCGACAAAGGGTCTATGGTTTTATTAGGAAAAGATGTTTCTCATTTTACTGTTGATGAACTTTCACTGTTTAGGAATATTCATGTTGGGTTTGTTTTTCAGCTGCATAACCTTCTTCCTGAATTTACAGCGCTTGAGAATGTAATGATTCCATTGCTAATAAGAAGAATATCGTCAAAAGATGCAAAGGATATGTCTTATGAAATGCTAAAAAAATTTAATATAGAAGATAGGGCAAGTCATAAACCCGGTGAAATGTCAGGAGGCGAATGTCAGCGCGTAGCAGTAGCAAGGGCAATAGTAGGCGAACCTGATTTAATACTTGCAGATGAACCGACAGGCAGTCTTGATTCTAAAAATTCTATGGCGCTTCTTGAAATACTCCTTGATCTTTGCAAAGATAAAGGGTGCACTATAGTAATCGTGACACATGATCTTAAAATCGCAGAGATGGCGCACAGGAAGATACAAATGTTAGATGGAGTTATTGTGAATGAATTATAGTAAACATCGAAGAGATATAAATTATCTTAGGTAGATTATTTTTATGACTGACAGGATAAAAACAGTAACAGATCAATCGCAATTTGGGCTTCTTTTTGAGAATTTTTTCAAAGGAGCTCCTGCTTTTATAAAGACCAACAGCGGAAACATTGAGGTTCAATATCTGGGCTATAATGAAGGTAAAGTCGTATTTAAGATTCCTCTAATAAAATCATCGCCGGAGAATGTTGTTGTAGTTGCCAAACGTAATGCTAATACAATCTATCTTAGTTTGAAATATGTAGAGAAGAGCGAAGATGTATTTGTATTTATACCTGTTAAATTCCAAATACTCTCAGAGTTAAGGAAAGAGGAGAGAACTTCATTAGATTCGGTTGGCGGAAAAGATATAATATATCTTAATAATCTTATAACAGATTATATTATCGAAAGGAGTCTTGCTGCTATAGATAGAAAGATCGATAAGATAAAGGATTTTGCAGAATACGAATTAAAGAAAAGATTTGATCATGTAAAGATTGCCTTTATAAATGAAAATAAACAGGATAATAGACTCAGACATATAAAAAACACGTCGCAGGCAATATATATGCCTAACCTTAATGTTGATCCTGAAAAATCCGAAGAGGATATGTATAACCATTATATTAATTATATCTATAGATCGGATATATCCATTTCATCGAGGAATAAATATATAGCTGAGATTACAGTTCCTATAGTTTATAATAATGTAATAATATACGGCTATATTCAGGTTAACAGCACACAACCAATAGGAGAAGACATGTTTGAGTATGTAAAGAAGATGTGCGCCGTAGTTAATCATCTTATGGTTAAGCAGCAGATGCTCATTCCTTTACCCGACAAGTTCCTTTTGGCAGATATATCTCATAGCGGTTTAAGTTTTGTTTTTAAAGAAAAAAAATTTCTTAGATATTTTGAAGAGGGGAGCAGGATTAATTTTGATATATTATTCCCTGCAGATAAGAAAGCAGTGATAGGAGCTGTTATAAGAAATATAAGACATCTTGAAAATATGATACTTAAGGTGGGATGTGAAATTTTTGACATGGATGATACAAGCAGAATGAACTATGAAGAATTTGTTCAATTATTTGAGTCTGACGAAAATAAGTAAAGATAAATGATTTCATAATATATTATTTACAATCCTGATAATATTTTTTAGCCCGGGTTTGAGAATATCAAGCCCCTCTTCAACAGTATCAAAAAAGTGTAACAGCTTAAGATCCTCTTCTGAAATCATCCCCATGTCTACAAGTTTTTTAAAATTTATAAGATCTTTCCAATATTCGCTGTCATATAAAAGTACAGGCATATCAGGTTTGTCTAACTTTTTTGTCTGCATAAGGGTCAATGCTTCAAAGAGCTCATCAAGAGTTCCAAATCCGCCGGGGAAAACTACCAGAGCTTTAGCATGATAGATTAGCCACAGTTTTCTTGTGAAGAAGTAGTGAAATTCAAAATTCAATTCCTCGCTGATATATGAATTAGGGTGCTGCTCAAAAGGGAGGGCTATATTAAGTCCGATATTTTTTACGCCGGCTTCATGGGCTCCGCGGTTTGCAGCCTCCATTATTCCGGGTCCGCCGCCTGTACATATATAGAAAGTATCTCCTATCTCTTTTTTAAGCTCTTTGCTGTAAAGTGATAATTCATAAGAGAAATTTTTAGCAATATTATAATACTCTGCTGTCCCGAATTTGGTGTTATCCGGACTGATTCTTGCAGAACCAAAAAAAACAACAGTGTGATTGATGTGGTTAAATTTAAATTTTGCCTCAGGATGTAAATATTCGCTTAGTATTCTTAATGTACGAGCATCTTTTGAATTAATGAACTCGTTGTCATTATATGCCTTACAACTTCTTCCCATTATTAAAATCCCTCCTCTTCCTTTTCATGTGTAGTATCGTACCGTCAGTTGATTCTGATACGTTTGATGCAATTACTGTTTTTTTGTCAATATATTCAATGGAAACAGAATCCATAAAATTCAATATTATTTTAAGCCCAACTCCAATTCCCTTTAGTGAGGTTTTATTATTTATGTTTATTAGAGGTATTTTAAGAGGTATTTTAAGAGGTATTTTAGATTTTTTTGCGTTAATTGCATAGTTCATTATCTGATTATGATAGTCATTTGATTTGCTGTCGGGAGTAGCGCTCAAAGTCTTGGAAAAATCGAATCCTGTGCCGTGATCTATAATTGTTGCCTCAAATTCGGTCTCTGAAACCGTATATCTTATTATTATGTATAGTTTTTTAGAGGGTTCGCTTGTTTTTTCCATAGTAGCTTTTACAGCATTTGTGATAGATTCATCCATTGATATGACAATCGCATCAATTTCATCTTTTGAATATTCCATTGTTGATAAGTCTTGAATTAATCTATCAACTATATCTTTGATAATTGAAGTACTGGCAACAAAACTGCCAATATATGATATTTTTTTATCTTTTTTCATATACACAACTTGATAAATATTTTATGAATATATATAAATAAAAAAAATCAATCTATTAATGATTATAAATATATATTATTGATATTTTGCAATATAAATATACAATATAAATAAAAAAACAATTTTTGTATAAAATGTATAAAAATTATATTTTTACTATTTTTATTTTTATTCAAAAAATAAAAATAGTAAAACAAACAGGTCAACTGCTATGGACAATGGAATATATATACACATACCTTTTTGTATAAGTAAATGCGACTATTGCAGTTTCTATTCCGTACCTGTTTTAGATAACGCCATAATTGACTCATATATTATGTCTCTATTGCGGGAAATAGATTTTATAACAAAATCTCATGAAAAAATATCGGTTGATACGGTATATTTCGGCGGCGGCACACCCTCGTTACTCCACCCAAAACAGGTTATGATGATAATGAATTTTATAAGGGAGAGATTTATACTTGAATCTGATTCCGAGATAACAATTGAGATGAATCCAAATGACCTTAATTATGATAAATTAAACGGATATATTGACGCCGGCATAAACAGAATAGTATTAGGTGTACAATCCCTGAATAATGAGATGAGAAAAAATATAGGCCGCAGGGGAGATAATATTGATAAATCCGCCATTGAACTCTTTTTCTCTAACAACGGCTATATTAAGTGTATAGATATTATGGCAGGACTTCCCGGTGAGAATAAATCAATATTATTAAATGACTTGGAGATTATCTCTTCATACGGACCGGAGCATATTTCGCTTTACCTGTTATCGGTTGATGAAGGTACAACCTTGGGTAAGAGATTTTACCCCGATGAAAATTTTGAAAATATGCAGGTTGACCTCTGGGGGGTTGCTATGAATTTTTTAGCTGAAAAGGGATATAATCATTATGAAATATCCAACTATGCCCTGCCGGGATTTGAATCAAGGCATAATTCAAAATATTGGGATTTTACTCCATACTACGGATTCGGTTCGGGAGCTCATTCCTTTGTTAATGACAAAAGGTATTCAAATAACATGAGTATATTGGATTATATCGAAAGCGGGGAGTTTAAGTATGATATTGAGATTTTTGACAAGAACAACAGGATTGTTGAATTTATCATGACCGCTCTCAGGAGAAAAATCGGATTCAGCTTTGATGAATTTATAGCAGTAACATCAATACCTGTGCCAAAAAATATTATCTCCGAATTAAACAGACTTATATTCGAGGATATGATAAATTTTGAGAATGGGAGATATTTTTTATCAAAAAACGGGATTTACTATGCAGATCGGGTAATCTACCGCCTTGCCGAAGAATACCTGTAACGCCCTTTTTCCTCACAAAAACTTAATAATTATTTAGCAGAAAATAACCGATACTAAAACGAATATTTATCCTTATTAAAAAGGAGTGAAAGATGGATTATTCGGCTCGGGAATTGATAGATATATTGGAGCATGAAAGAGAAATTTATGAAAAGATATTTCATATGGAAGAAGAGAAAAGTGACGCAATTATAGAAAGAGACGGCAAGGTTATTGAAGAACTCTCTTTATCACAGGAAAAGTTTTTAAAAGAGATTGAGATCCTTGAAAATAAAAGAGTTACTCTTATGAAGAAGTGTAAAAGCGCTTCTAAGATAAAAGGTGAAATTACCCTGCAAGATATTATAGAATCAATTGACAGCGCGCAGAGCAGGATTTTAAAACAGGCAGGCGTTGAATTGAAGAATGTTTTATTAAAGGTTGCCAGAGTTCAGGACCTTAATTCTCAACTTCTAACGGATAATATGGAATTTTATGACATTATCATTTCAGGATTAAAAAACAGTTCTACTATCAGGTCAGGTTATGGGAGTGACGGGAAGGAACAGGCGGGAACTGTGAACCCTGTGTTATTTAACATTAAAGCTTAGAGAGGAAAATTATGAATTCAACATTCATGGGACTTGAAATAGGTAAGAGGGGACTTCAGTCGCATCAACAGGCGCTGCATGTAACCGGTCATAATATATCTAATGCTGAGAATAAGGAATATTCACGGCAGAGAGTAATTATTACTTCGGCAGACCCGATTTACGCGCCTGCATTCAACAGAGCCAATACTCCGGGTCAGATAGGGCAGGGAAGCGCCATAGCCTCAATAGAGAGAATTAGAGATTCATTTATCGATGATAGAATTGTTGCAGAGAAGAATATAATGGGTTACTGGGAGTCTAAGAATGATTTCATATATCAGATAGAAACAATCTATAATGAACCGTCCGATCAGTCAATAAGGAGCAAGATGGATGCTCTATGGGCTTCATGGCAGGAGCTTTCAAAATATCCCGAAGAGAGATCTACAAGAGAAGTTGTAAAGGAAAAGGGAGTTCATCTTTCTAATGAGATAAGGAGTGTATTCAGGCAGCTATATGAATTAAGGGAAAATGCCAACAGACAGGTGGAGCATAGAGTTAATCAAATCAATATGTATGCTGCAGATATACGCGATCTGAACGAAAGGATTCAGAAATCGGAAGCTCTTGGAGATAATCCCAATGATCTTAGAGACCGCAGAGATGCATTAATAGAAAAATTATCTAAAATAGTGAATATTTCAGTTGGGAGAATGGATAAGGATGAGGTCATAGTATATATAGACGGCGAACATCTTGTACAAGGATCCATATTCAGACCTTTGAAGGTTGTAAGGAATCCTGAAAATCATGGTATGTTTGATGTTGTATGGAAAGTTACGGAGACTCCAGTATCAATAAAAGGCGGCGAGCTTGCAGGGCTTATTGAAGTAAGGGACGTTATTATACGCCAGAATATCAATGACATAAACGCCCTTGCACTGAACATGACTGATTTGACAAATGAGGTTCACCGCGACGGATTCGGCAGAAGGGGCGAGACAAATATTAACTTCTTTTCTCATTTGAATATAAGCGATGACAGCGAAGGTAATTTTGACTATAACAACGACGGCGTTAATGATATTACGGCGATTTTCAAAGCTGCCGGAACTAATAAAATTGATGCATCTGCCGCTATAGGTATTACAGGAACATTGACGTTTGTTAAAAATGATAAGTATGATTCTTTGGCAGAGATAGATTATAATGAGTTTGATACTGTCAATACTGTAATGAAAAAGATAAACGACGCAAAACTTGGCGTTGTAGCTTATATAGATCATAATGGGATATTTGCTTTAAAGGCTACTATCGCCGGAGATACGGATAAGAAGAACTTTATGCTGCGTCACTTGGAGGATTCGGGTCAGTTTCTTGTTGGTCTTACAGGTATTCTTAAACAGAGCGGTCAGCAAGGGTCCTTTGATTACAGAAGGGTAGATGACATTGTGAAATTTTTATCTCCAAGGGAACATATTACTATAACGCCGAAATTTGATCCTGCGGCAAATATGTCTGTCTCTTTTGAGATTATGGCGGATATAGATAAAATAGCGGCTTCAAAAGGGATCGATATTGGAGGAACAGGCGATTATAATACATCCAATGGAATCGGCGACGGCACAAACGCCCTTGCCATAGCCTCGCTCAGACATAAGACAGCTATGGTTGACAGTAAAACTACTTTCAATGAATTTTATACTGCCTTAATTTCACGCATAGGAACTCAAGGCGAAGAGACAAAGGACAGAGTTGAGAATCATACAACCCTGCTTAAAAATCTTGAAAACATACGCCAGTCTGTCTCGGGAATAAACCTTGATGAAGAGATGGCAAATATGGTTGCATTTCAGCATGGGTATAATGCATCTGCCAGAGTTATCTCGACTGTAAACAGTATGCTTGAAACAATAATCAAATTAGGCGCGTAATCAGATATAACGTAACAGATATAATAAGAGGTATATTATGAATAGAATAACAAATTCAATGATAAACAATACAATGATCTATAATTTACAGAGACATCAAACAAGTATGGATACAATACAGGACCAGTTAGCAACAGGTAGGACCGTAAGGGTGCCAAGGGACAATCCCGTTGCAGCAACAAATCAAATGCTGTATAGAACTCATTTATCCGAGATAGATCAATATATTGCAAATATAAACGAGGCGCAGTCGCGGCTGAATGAAGTGGATACGGCTCTTCAATCGGTCGTCAATATGTTTCATAGAATACGCGTCTTAGCCGTTCAGGGAGCGCATGGAATATACACCAGCTTTGAATTGAAAGAAGCTGTAGCTACTGAAATAAATCAGCTCCTTGAACAGATAGTCAGTATTGCTAATTCAAGAGGTTCTACAGGCAGAGCGATTTTCGGCGGGTATAAAACAGGGACGGAGGATCAGCCTAATCCCTTTGTTCCGATTTACATGACATTAACTGCAGGAAGACAGGGAGATGCCATGATCGGTGTTGAATATCGCGGCGACATAGGCGGTCATACGCGAGAGGTTGGCACAGGGAATTTTCTGGATGTTAATCTTGCAGGGAATACCGTATTTTGGGCTACAGATCAGATACTTTCATCAAACTTTGACGCATCAAATTATGTTTCGGCATCTAATCAGGTTATGAAGATAGACGGTAAGGAGATATTAGTATCGGCAGGAGATAATATTGATATAATTATAGATAAAATCAATAATGGCGGATTAAGCGTTTTAGCATCAAAGGGCGGGCTTAATAATCTCATACTGTCTTCAACAACGCCTCATCAGATATGGTTAGAGGATAAGGGGAGCGGTACCGTATTACAGGATTTGGGTTTGATTAATAAGAGTTTTCCTCATCCGCCTAATAATATTGATACAACCGTTACCATAGGCGGCATGTCTATTTTTGAGATGATAATACAGGTAAGAGATGATCTTGTACGCGGCGATCATGAACTTGTAGGCGGAAGAGACCTTGGATTAATAGATATGGGATTAGACAATCTCCTTAAATATCTGGCTCATATAGGGGCAAAACAGAACAGGATGGAACAGGCTGCAAAAAAATCCGAAACCGAAAAAGGGAATTTAACTGAAATCCTTGCTAAAAATGAAGGTATAGATTATTCTGAAACAATAATGAATTACAAATGGCTTGAAAGTGTACATCAATATGCACTCTCTGTCGGGGCGCGAACTATCAGGCAGACTCTGATGGATTTCTTGCGATAGTGAATGTAGGGGCGAGTAATAATCGCCCGCAATAGGCGATATCAATCGCCCGTAATCATCCGTAATACTATATTGTGAGGTCGGCAATTGAGGATAAAAGTTAATACAAAGGCATTCGGCGAAATAGATGTTGATGAAATTCAGATTATTGATTTCCCGCAAGGTATATTGGGGTTTGATTTTATTAAAAAATTCATAATAATGGATACGGAGGATGAAGGTTCGCCGTTTAAATGGATGCAGGCTTTTGATGAAAAGGATCTTGCTTTTGTAATAGTCAGACCTCTTGATTTTATGGAAGAGTATGAGCTTATTATTTCCCAGAATGACCTTGATGAAGTGAAGTCTGAGTCAATAGATGAACTGGTTACTTTTTCAATAGTAACAATACCTGAAAATCCAAGAGATATGACTGCAAATCTTCAGGGACCAATAATCATAAATCCTGTAAAAAGGATTGGTAAACAGGCAATATCGCTTAGCGACCGCTACACAGTTCGTCATAATATCCTTGACGAAATGAAAAAAAACAGAAAAGCGGGGGAATGATGTTATGCTTGTTCTTGCAAGAAGGTTAAATGAGAGTATTATGATAGGTGATGATATTGAGATTATAGTCATTGATATAAAGGGCGATCAGGTTAAACTTGGAATTAAGGCTCCGCGAAAAATAACCGTACATCGAAAGGAGATATATCAGGAGATTAAGCAGGAGAATATTGCTGCAATAAGTTCCGACTTTGATCCAAGTACTTTAAGAGATCTCTCGGATCTGTTTAAAAAGGATAAGGATAAAAAATGATTCATGAAATTAATTTAGTCTATATTTTATCATCAATTTTCTTTCTCTTTTTTTTAATAAGAGAGTTTGTTTCATATAAGAGGTATCTTCCATTAAAATATTTTTTTACTCCGTCATTGACATTGATCCTTGTAATTATGATGATTCTGTCAATCAGCGCTTACGGAACCGACAAGTATAGATTAATGATTATCCTTTCACTGCTTATGGCTTTAGTTGCAGATACGCAGCTTATGATAGAAGAGATAAGTCTGATGAAGAACGGCGCTGTTTTTTTTATAATAGGTCATATTTTTTATATAGCAGCTTTTGCCGATAACGTGGCATTTAACTCTTGGAATATTGCTGTTATTGTAATATTAGCTGCCGTCAATTTAGTTTTTTTTAGAATACTTATTAAGTCTGCCGGAAAAAAATCTGTTCAGGCTATATTATATATTTTGATTTTGGATTTAGTTGTATATTTTGCAATAGCAAGGTTGAATAATTCATTATCCCTGTCTGGAATATTAGCCGCTTCAGGTGCAATTCTGTTTATGATTTCAGATTTTATTTTAATAACCAATGCTTTTATTAAAGCGATACCACACAGCACTGTTTTTACATGGTTGTTCTATGGTCCTGCACAGTATCTTATAGTGCTGTCAACATTTGTGTTTGTTAAATAAATAATTTTATACTTACAGTACTTTACTTGCAGCACTTCGTGTGTGTCTGATAAAACAATGGGCATGCAGATGACGCAATAATGTAACTGATTGCCTGCCTGTTACTTATTGGACAGCGCCAACATCATAAACTTAAGACTTGATGGGGCTACAGATTACGTTGATTTAGAAAATTAAGCTCTGAAAAATCTGTGAAATCCGTGAAAT